>Ga0209290_1000036_pt1 | contig 130069 bp, 125 predicted proteins | sample EN1Hudsemesocosm_2_FD_184632 | JGI IMG/M metagenome (GOLD analysis project Ga0209290, IMG submission 184632) | Methane-oxidizing microbial communities from mesocosms in the Hudson Canyon - EN10B Hudson Canyon (SPAdes) (version 2) | ecosystem: Environmental > Aquatic > Marine > Cold seeps...
GAACTCAAAGTAACCATGTCTTCATGGCTATTTATGCGGCGTTTCAATTGGAATGTTTGCACCTGAAGCATAAGATGACGCATTTTGCACTGCGAAATCAGATGTATGTAAAGGCTTTGCAGCAGGCCATGCAAGAGTTGAATTCGCTCAAGAGTGCGTAACATCAGTAACATAAGTAAATACTTAGAAGCGACTGATTAAGCAGGAAATGGATTTTTGAATTGTTACGAAAGAAATGTAGAGCTAGAAAGGAAACTTGAAAATACTTGAGGAATATTACTCTAACTATATTTGTTTATTGATAACAAGTAAGCTGATTTATTTTTGTTGGTGGGCTGAAAGATGGGTTAAATTTAGATAATAAAATAACATCCTTTTAAATCATGGGATTACCATCATAAATGGCGGAGAGCAAGGGATTCGAACCCTTGATACGTTGCCGTATACACACTTTCCAGGCGTGCGCCTTCGGCCGCTCGGCCAGCTCTCCACAGATAGGCTGCTCAATGAGTGTTGAGCATCCGTACATGATAATGCAGCTTAGATTTTATTGCAATGAATTAATCTTGCATAGCCTCTAGCTCATCCCAGCGTTTATATGCCTGAGCTAAATCCTTCTCAATTTGTGCTAGCTCTCCTAACACGACATTAATAGCATCTTGTTCTTGCTGATAAAATTTAGCATCCGATATTTTATCGTTCACTGTTCCCTGTTTCGCTTCCATCTCGTCAATTTGCACGGGCAATTCTTCAAGTTCTTTTTGCTCTTTAAAGCTTAATTTCTTCTTTTTAGGTGCTGAAACTGAACTTGCTGTTGCCTGAGGACTTTTTTTCTTGCTAGGCTTTTCGGCTAACTTTGCTTGTTCTTTACTGTATTCCAGCCAATCGGAATAACCTCCAATGTATTCATTAACCATGCCTTGACCTTCAAAAACGATAACGCTAGTGACTACATTATCTAAGAAGGCTCTATCATGACTTACAATAAGTAAGGTTCCTTCGTATTCAACTAGGCGCTCTTCAAGTAGCTCTAAAGTTTCCATATCTAAATCATTGGTTGGTTCATCCATAATGATTAAGTTGGCAGGCTTGGTAAATAACTTGGCTAATAAGAGTCGATTTTTCTCACCACCTGATAGAGTTTTAATTGGGGAGCGTGCTCTTGCGGGTGCAAATAGGAAGTCACTTAAATAAGAGATAACATGGCGCGGCTCACCATTAATAATGACATGATCATTACCGCCAGCAATGGCATCAGAAACGCTCATTTCTGGGTCCAGCATTTCTCTTAATTGATCAAAATACGCAACTTGTAATTTTGTACCCTGTTCAACTGTGCCAGAGTTAGGTTCGATTTCTTTCAGTAATAATTTTAAGAATGTGGTTTTTCCTGCGCCATTTGGTCCAATCAAACCAATTTTATCGCCACGTTGAATTACCGAGGAAAAGTTATTAACAATTGGTTTCTCTGGATAATTAAAGGTGACATCGATTAATTCCACAACTTTTTTGCCTGAGGCATCACCTCTATCCATGGCAATCTTGGTCGTACCTTGTAGGTTGCGACGCTGCGAACGTTCTTTGCGCAATGCCTGCAAAGCGCGTACGCGACCTTCATTTCGTGTTCTGCGGGCTTTAACTCCTTGGCGTATCCAGACTTCTTCTTCAGCCAGCTTTTTGTCAAAAAGCGCATTTTGTGTTGATTCTTCTTCGAGAGACGCTGCTTTTTTCACCAAGTAATCTGCATAATCACCAGGCCATGAAACGAGATTACCACGATCTAAATCAATAATGCGTGTTGCTAATTTTTGCAAAAAAGAACGATCATGGGTGACGAATAAAATGGCACCTTTAAAATTAAGCAATTGCTCTTCCAGCCACATGATGCTTTCAAGATCTAAGTGGTTGGTTGGTTCATCAAGCAACAGTACTTCTGGTTCTATGACCAATGCTTTCGCTAATGAAACGCGACGCTTCCAGCCACCTGATAAGCCTTCGACTTTCGTTTCTGACGGTAAGCTCAAGCGGGTTAAAATATTTTCTACGCGTTGCTGTATTTGCCAGCCATTATGTACATCTAATTTATGCTGTAAATTACCCATTTCAGTTATAACTGCATCGGTCATTCCGGTCATATGCATGGTCAATTCATGATAACGCTTGATCCATGCTCCTACCTCGCCCAGTCCGCCAGCAACAACATCATAGATGGTCTCTTCGTCTGGCAAGTGTGGCATTTGCTCTAAAACTGCAATGCGTAGCTCAGGCCTGTACCAGATCTCACCTTCATCTGCCTGAATTTGCTTCATAACAACCTTCATTAAGGTTGATTTCCCTTCACCATTCCTACCTAACAAGCCAACTCGTTCGCCTTCTTCTAATTGAAACTCTGCCTTATTAAGTAAGGCGTGAGTGCCAAATGCGATAGAGGCTTTCTTTAATCGTAATAATGCCATTTAACTTTGTTCCGTTACCATTTCATTTAAATTACCGCTATTTTAGGGCAAGATTAGGTTTTGCGGGATAAATTAATTAAAAATAAATTTATTGTATGCATTTGTAAAAAAAAAACGGCTTAAGGTTATAGAGGTAAAGTGTTGCTGGAGGTTTGAGGGGAGGCTAAAAATGAGCTACTAAGCTTTCTTGGTGTATTAACAATATTTTAGGCAAAAAAAAAGGACATCGAGTATAAACTCTAGGTCCTTGATTTGTTTCTCTAAAAGATTGGTGCCTCGGGCCGGAATCGAACCGGCACGCCCAGAAGGCGAGGGATTTTAAGTCCCTTGCGTCTACCAATTTCGCCACCGAGGCAATCTCTTTAAGAGAAGACGCTATTATAGCTTCTTTTTTATGCTTGGCTAGCAATTTTTTGAATTATTATTTAAGTGTTTTGTAGTTTGTTGTTTTTTATGGAAAAATATTTTCTTAAGCAGTAAATAATTGCCAGACAGGGCGTATGTTGGTGGGTAGTGCTGCTAATCGACCTAATTCTATCCACTGATTTTTGGGGTTGTGGAAGTCTGAACCTACGGAGCCATGTAATTCGAATTGAATGGCAAAGTGGGCAGCACGCCGGACTTCATCAGGGTTACTTCGGCCGGTAATGATTTCCATGCCCTGTCCACCAAGTTCTTTGAAGTCAGTTAAAAATCGGCGCATCCAGCTCGCGGTGAGTTTGTAGCGCAGTGGATGTGCGACAACGGCAATTCCACCTGCTTTGTTTATCCAGTTGATGGCGTTATCTAGTTCTGCCCACTGGGTACTAACAAAAGCGGACTTGCTTTGGCCTAGGTAATGATCAAATGCACCTTGCATCGTGCTAACGTAGTTATTTTTTAGTAAAAAATCGGCAAAGTGAGAACGAGTAATCATGCCAGATCCTGCGGCTTCTAACACTGCATCGAAAGCGCCGGGAATTTTGTTTTTTTCTAGTTTGTGGGCGATTTTATAGGCGCGTTCGAGGCGGGTGTTTTGTAGGGCTTGTATACCCTCTAAAAGCTCGGCATTATTTGGGTCTATATCTAAACCTAAAATATGGAATGTTCTTTTATTCCAAGTGCAGGAAAGTTCAATACCAGAAATTAACTTTAAATCGTTTTTGTTCGCTGTTTCGCGTGCTTGAGTTAGTCCGGCGACAGTGTCATGATCGGTTAATGCGAGTGTCGTTACGCCGTGCTCTTTGGCGCGTAATACGACTTCATCAGGAGGGAGTGCGCCATCTGAGGCGGTGGAGTGGCAGTGGAGGTCGTACTTTATTTCATTCATTATTGATATTCTCCATAGAGTTTTGCATAAAGTCCATTTTGATTAATAAGTTTATTGTGATCGCCTTGTTCGCAAATTTTCCCTTCGTCAAAGACATAGACGTGATCTGCTTGTTTGATGGCGCTTAGGCGGTGCGCAATAATGACTGTGGTGCGACCTTTTAAAAAGTCGTTTAATGCTTGGTGTAATTTGTGTTCGGTTTCTGTATCTAAAGCTGACGTTGCTTCGTCGAGCACTACAACGCTGGGTTTAGCAATAATCATACGCGCAATGGCTATGCGTTGACGCTGTCCACCCGATAGGCGCATGCCTTGACGGCCAATGATGGTATCTAGGCCTTGCTCTAGGTCGATAATGGTTTCTTTTAGTTGGGCTATTTCAAGTGCGTGCCATAATTCAGTGTCAGTAGCTACCTTGCCTAGTGTTAGATTTTCTCGGATGCTGTCATTAAATAGTGCGGGGTGTTGCAATACGGTGACCACGTGCTCTCTGATGGCATCTAGGCCAATTTTATTCATGGGCACATTGTCATAATAAATGGTGCCGCTAGTTGCTGGATATAAACCGTTTAGTGTTTGAATTAAGGTTGATTTGCCGCCACCACTTGCGCCGACGAGGGCAATTTTTTCACCGGCTTTAATGCTTAAATTGATGCCGCTAAGGATTTCATCTTTCTCAGTGTTATATCGAAAATGTAAGTTCTCAATGCGCAAACTCACGGTTTGCTTATTAAGGAAAGGATTGATTAGCGCAGGGTAGGTGGGTTCTTGTTGTAGAGCCTGCATGCGATTAATGCGTTCTAGGGCGGCTTTTGCTCCATAAAATGAGTATTGTATACCGAGCACTTCTTGTACGGGAGCCATCATAAACCATAGATAGCCAAAGACGGCGAGCATTTGACCTATACTCAAATCAGAATAAAGCACCATTAGCATGGCAGCAGCACGAAATATATCGAAACCAAAGAGAAATATTAAGAAGCTAAAGCGTGTTGCAGCATCACTTTTCCATGCGAAGGCAATGGAATGCTCTTTAACTTGGGTGGCAGAATCAATGAGTTTTTTGTAATAATGAGTCTCGCGATTACTGACGCGTATTTGTTGGATCGCTTCTAATGTTTCAGAGAGTGCTTGTTGAAAAATTCCGTAAGCGGAGTTCTCATTGGCTTTAAGTGTCTTTACTTTTTTACCTAAGCTGCGGGCGAAGAAAATAACAATAGGGTTTAATAGTAAAATAAATAACCCTAATTGCCAGTTCATCCACAGTAGGATAGTCGCCGTACCTAAAATCGTTAAGCTGGCGACGAGTAATTTACTGGTTGTGCTGCCGATAAACGTATCTAAAGTATCTAGGTCGGTCACTAAGTGAGTAATGACGGTTCCACTGCCAAGGCTTTCATATTCAGCCATGGAGATGTATTTAAGGTGATTGATTTGTTTTTTGCGAATATGGAAGATAATGTCTTTGGATATTCGAGAAAACTGGCGTAACTGAATTATATTAAAGATAATACCTGTGACTCTTAGGCATAGGCTCGCTAATAAAATAGCGCTGATATAGAGCAGGGGGGTATGCCAGTGAACAGGGGTGAATTGATTGATGGTTTCAATCGTTATGCCTGGGTGGTTGAGTAAAACCTCATCGACTAATAAAGGCATAAGCAAGGGAACAGGCACAGTCGCAATCGTTGCTAAAATTGCTAATAAGTGGGCAGAGATGAGTTCTTTTTTATGTTGTTTTGCTAGGCCTATAATATAGGTCCAAGTATAGTGTGTGGTAAGGGTTGTTTGTTGGTTTTGCACGTCGGTTCTTGGCTTATGTGTGTACGAGATTTAAGATAAATTATAGCTGGAATTCAGTTGCTTGGCGTGGTTAAAAAATATAGATTTTTTTGTTATGGTTATTTGTCATTGATATGTTGTTATGTGATGTTAACTCAAAAGGAAATTTAAAGGTATGTGGGTTAGTTTAAAGAAGGTCGTATTTGCTGTTGTCGTTTTTGTGTGGACGCTAGAGTGTTCGGCGACGATAGGTGATCAGCAACGCTTGAAGTTTGTGCAAGCGGAAGAAATGATTGAATCTGGCGATGATCAAGGTTTTTCAGTGCTAAGTTTGGAATTATTGGATTACCCTTTGCATTTTTATTTAAGTTATCAGTGGCTTAGTAAGCATTTAGATCAAGATAAGAAAATCCAGCAGTTTTTGCAGGATAATCATTCGCCGCTTTATGCGCGTATGTTGCGCGGGCAATGGCTAAATTCTTTATATAAAAATAAACAATGGAATGCTTATGCGGAAAATTATCGGAATTCTAAAAGCAAGCAGGGGCAATGCCGTTATCAGTGGGCTAGATATCAGCTAAATTATAAAGCTAAGGCGTTAACAGCTGTTAAGAAAATTTGGTTAACTGGGTATTCGTTACCAAAGGACTGTGACAAATTATTAGCTAAATTTACGCAATCTTCTTTATTAACGCAAAAATTAATTTGGCAGCGTTTTAAGCTTGCGGTTAATGCGCGGCAATATGATTTGGCTAGTTATTTGCAAAATAAAATGACAAGTAAGAAAGCTAAACAGGATGCTAAGCAATGGCTCTTGCTACTTAAAAATCCTACATTAATCGTTAAAGCTGATTTATTGCAAAATGTGTCGAAAGCACAAAGGGACGATATGTTTGTTTATGCTGTGCGGCGAATGATAGGGGGAGATGTTGATAAGGCGTTGCAGGTATGGGATACGCAAAAATCAAAGTTTAAATTAACTAAAGAGCAGTTACATAAAGTTGATCGTTCGATAGCGTTGCAGCTGACTTTTGGTAAGTCTAATAAGGCTTATGCGCATTTTTCTCGATTAACGCAGTCGGATAAAACCGCGCGTACTTGGATGGTTCGAGCTGCTTTAATTAAGGGCGATTGGATGGCTGTGCAGCAGGCATTAAATAAGTTGTCCGCTAAAGAGAGGGGGTCGGAAAGATGGCGCTATTGGCAAGGGAGGGCATTTCTGCAAACTAAGCAGCTAAAAAAAGCGCGAGAAATATTTATTGGCTTAGCAAAAGAGCGTAGTTATTATGGTTTTTTAGCGGCTGATTATTTGCAGCAGGATTATTTGTTATCAGATAATCCAATTAAAGCGGATGAGCAGGAGATAAATGCGCTTTTAGCCGATAAGGATTTCGTTATTGTTAATGAGTTTAGGGCTTTGCAAAAAACTAAGCAGGCGCAGCGGTATTGGTGGCAAGCTATTCGTGGTCTTAAAGGTACGAATTTGTTAGTGGCTGCTAAGGTTGCGGAGCAATGGCAATGGCACAAGCAGGCAATAATGACGGTTGCACAGGCAAAATATTGGGATGATGTGAAATTGCGTTTTCCGCTGGATTATACTGATAAAATCCAAGAAAATGCGCGATTACAAGGATTGGATGAGGCTATTATATATAGCTTGGTGCGCCGAGAAAGTATGTTTGATGAGGTGGCTAATTCGCCTGTTGGAGCGTTGGGGTTAATGCAGGTGATGCCAAAAACCGGTAAGCAAATTGCTAAAGAAATAAAGTACCCTTGGAAAGGAAAAGCGGATTTGCTAGAGGCATCGGTGAATGTTAAGTTTGGTGCTTATTATTATAAGCAGATGTTGGATAAATTCTCGGGTAATTTTGCTTTGGCGGCGGCAGCTTATAATGCTGGACCTGATAGTGTTAATCGGTGGCTAAATATTGATAGTGTTTATGCAGCTGATTTGTGGATAGAGACGATACCTTATAAAGAAACAAGGGCGTATGTTGCTGCGGTGCTGACGTATGCCTTGATTTATCAAAGGCGGTTAGGCGGCAAGCAAAGCTTGATGTCCGACTTTATGATTGATATACAACCTAAAAATGCTAGTGAGCCTTATGAGAATCTATAAAATGACTTTGTAGTGTTGTTTTAGGCGTGCTATTTAGGTGGGAAAGCGTGAATGATAAATTCTCAATCTTTATAGATACAAGGTATAATATCGCAATATACGAAATATAATTATAAAAATAGACGGGATTGGGAATGCAAAAACAGCATAGTTATGATCGAGAAGAGTTATTAAAATCTGGCCGTGGTGAGCTTTTTGGCCCAGAAAATGCACAGTTACCTTTGCCAAATATGTTAATGATGGATCGCATTACGCATATTTCTGAGGAAGGTGGTGAGTTTGATAAGGGTGAAATCATTGCCGAGTTGGATATTACTCCAGACTTGTGGTTTTTTGACTGTCATTTTCAAGGTGATCCAGTTATGCCGGGTTGCTTAGGGCTTGATGCTATGTGGCAGTTGGTAGGGTTTTATTTAGGTTGGAAAGGTGGGCCAGGTAAAGGTCGTGCATTGGGGGTGGGTGAAGTTAAGTTCACTGGACAGGTATTGCCAGGTGCAAAAAAAGTAACGTATAAAGTTAATTTAAAACGCGTCATTATGCGTAAGTTAGTGATGGGTATTGCTGATGCAACGATGGAAGTGGATGGTAAAGTGATTTACGTAGCAAAAGACCTACGCGTTGGATTATTTACAAATACAAAAGATTTCTAAGGGGCGGAACATGAAAAGAATAGTTATAACAGGACTAGGTATTGTTTCTAGTATTGGAAATAACAGTGAAGAGGTTCTTGCATCTCTACAAGAGGGGCGTTCAGGCATTACTTTTGCGGAGGACTATAAAGAGTTAGGTTTTCGTAGTCATGTGCGTGGTGCAATTGATATTAATCTTGATGATTTTATTGATCGTAAAGTGAAGCGCTTTATGGGTGATGGTGCGGCATTTAACTATATTGCCATGCAGCAAGCGATTACTGATTCTGGTTTGGAAGAAAGTGACGTATCGAATGTACGTACGGGTTTGATTATGGGTTCAGGCGGACCATCTACTTCAAACTTAGTTGATGCAGCTGATATTTTGCGTGAAAAAGGTATTAAAAGAGTCGGGCCTTATATGGTCACGCGCGCGATGTCGAGCACGAATACTGCATGTTTAGCGACGCCGTTTAAGATAAAAGGTATTAATTATTCAATTACTTCTGCTTGTGCAACGAGTGCGCATTGTATTGGTAATGCCATGGAGCAAATCCAGCTAGGTAAACAAGATATTGTTTTTGCTGGCGGTGGCGAAGAAGTGCATTGGACTATGTCAGTCTTGTTCGACGGCATGGGGGCTATGTCATCTAAATATAATGACACGCCAGAAACAGCCTCTCGTCCTTATGATGAAGCTCGTGACGGCTTTGTTATTTCCGGCGGTGGTGGTGTTTTAGTATTGGAAGAACTAGAGCATGCTAAAGCTCGTGGCGCTAAAATCTACGCTGAATTGACCGGTTACGGTGCGACTTCGGATGGCTATGATATGGTCCAGCCTTCAGGTGAAGGCGCTATCCGTTGTATGCAACAAGCTATGGCGACGGTTGATGGTAAAGTGGATTATATTAATGCGCATGGAACTAGTACGCCTGTGGGTGATACGCGTGAATTGGAAGCTTTGCGTCAAGTCTTTGGTGCGGATGCGATGCCTTATATTACTTCAACTAAGTCATTAACGGGTCATGCATTAGGTGCGGCTGGAGTAAATGAAGCTATCTATTCTTTATTAATGATGAAAAATAACTTTATTAGTGCGTCTGCCAATATTACAACGCTTGATCCTGGAGCGGAAGGTATGCCAATTGTTGCAGCACGTAAAGATGATGTGACTTTAAATACTATTATGTCGAACAGTTTCGGTTTTGGTGGAACTAATGCTTCATTAATTTTTCAGCGCTATAACAGCTAAATTTTATAGCTTTTAGCCTGTTAATAAGGCGAAAGAGTGCTCTTGGGTAAGAGTGCTTTTTCGCCTTTTTTCGTTTAAGGATTTTATACCTTGAGTTTTACTAGATATGTCAGACACTAAAAAAGAGCAAACTGAAATTAATAAACTGCACAAACGCTTACGCAAAAATGTGGGCAGTGCTATTGCTGACTTTAATATGATCGAAGAAGGCGACAAAGTGATGGTGTGTTTGTCGGGGGGCAAAGACTCTTATACTTTGTTGGATATTTTGATGCGCTTGCAGAAAATTGCTCCGATTCATTTTGACATTGTAGCGGTAAATTTGGATCAAAAGCAGCCGGGGTTTCCCGAGCATGTTCTGCCTGAATATTTACAGAAAATAAACGTACCTTTTCATATTATTGAAAATGATACTTACAGTGTTGTTAAACGGGTTATCCCAGAAGGTCAAACAACTTGTAGTTTATGTTCGCGCCTACGTCGTGGTTCTTTGTATGGGTACGCCAAGGAGCATGGAGTAACTAAAATTGCTTTGGGTCATCATCGCGATGATATTTTAGAGACATTTTTCCTAAATATTTTCTATGCGGGAAAATTAAAGGCTATGCCGCCTAAGTTATTAAGTGATGACGGTCAAAATATTGTTATTAGACCGCTAGCCTATTGTAAAGAGAAAGATATAGAAGCTTATGCGGAATTAAAACAGTTTCCTATTATCCCTTGTAATTTATGTGGCTCTCAAGAGAACTTACAGCGTCAAGTGATGAAAAAAATGCTGGAAAACTGGGATAAGACTTTTCCGGGGCGTTTGGAGAGTATTTTTTCGAGCTTACAAAATGTTGCGCCTTCACAATTAGCTGATTCTCAGTTATTTGACTTTATCGGGCTGAATTTAGATCAACGCGCTGATGCTGGTGCTGATTCTGTAGTAATGGATAGTGATAAGTCAGGTTTAGATATTTTGCAAAGATAGAATGGGAAACTATGCTATATTTAATGCATATATTTTCGTATAGCCGTATGGAACAGTAATGAGAGTTTTGATTGTTGATGATAGTAAATCGATTCGTATGCTGGTTGCAGAATGCATTTCTTCATTAGGTCATGAGACTGTGCATATGGAATCTGGAAATGATGCCGTCGAATATATAAAAGAAAATTCGGTTGACCTTATTATGATGGATGTTCAAATGCCAGGGATGAATGGCTTTGAAGCAACTCAACAAATACGTGAAATTAAAGGGGATGATTGGTTTCCTATTGTTTTCTTAACTACTAAAGTGGATGATGACTCTTATACGCAAGGGATTTTGGCGGGCGGCGATGCTTATATGGAAAAGCCGATTAGCCCATTGCGCCTACAGTTGCAAATTACCGCAATGGAGCGTATTTACCTGACAAGACAAAAGCTTAAACAGGCGCAGCATAATTTGCTTGAAGCGAATAAAACGCTTTTGCATTTGTCTATGTTTGATCAATTAACAGGGCTAGCTAATCGACGTAATTTTGATGAAACTTTAGACAGAGAATTTAAACTGGCTAAGCGGGAGAAAAAGCCGCTGTCAGTTGTTTTGTGTGATATTGATTTTTTTAAAATTTATAATGATAGTTATGGGCATCAGCGTGGAGATCAATGTTTAGCTGATGTTTCATTGGCATTGGCTAATACTTGTACAAGGCCTACAGACTTAGCATGTCGTTATGGTGGTGAAGAGTTTACCTTTGTGTTGCCGAGTACTGACTTGCAAGGTGCGACGATTTTTGCTGAAAAGGTTCGAGAGTCTGTTGCTAAACTCAATATTACCCATGCAGGATCGAAAGTTGCTGATCATGTGACTTTGAGTTTAGGTGTGGCAACTTATCAGGGCCAGTTTAAAAGTGGTGAGGAAGTTACCAAGGCGGCTGATGATGCTTTATACCAAGCTAAGGAAAAAGGTAGAAACCGGGTTGAAAAAGCTTAGTGGTTGTTAGTTATTTACCTAAAGATTTTATTCAAACAGCTGAAGGGTTAGTTTTTGCTGTCGTTGACCAAGGATTAGAGCAAGGTAAGGTGCTTTGTTTTTTGCGTTATGTGCAGCAAGGCTCTTCATGGCGAAAGCTGGATACGCAAGAAGCTAATCAATTATTAGTCGAACACTACCCTCAATATTTATTCTATTCGCAAGTAAAGTCGGCGGCTTTACATGCTGTCAATGTTCAATCTATCGTTATTCATCACCAGCCTAAGCAGCGACTACAGTACTTATTGACTAAAAAAAATCCAGATATTATTGAGCAGGACTTACTTGATTTATGTCGAATACTTTTAGTTCAAGGCATTGATTTGAAGGATGTTGGCATCACTGGCTCCTTATTGATTGGTGCGCAAAACCTTAACTCAGATATTGATCTAGTAGTTTACGGTCGCGAAAAATTTCATCAGCTTAGACGTTTGATTAAACAATTGATACAGCAAGGCCAATTGCAGCAACTCGCAGAGCAGGATTGGTTGGAGTCCTACCGGCGTCGACAGTGTGATTTAAGTTATGCAGATTATGTTTGGCATGAGCAGAGAAAATACAATAAAGCGCTGATTAATAATCGTAAATTTGATTTGAATTTATTAGAATTAAGCTCGGAAGCAGAGTCGAGTGGCTATCAAAAAAAAGGCATGATACTGATTCAAGCAACGGTGCTTGATGTGCAATATGGCTTTGATTATCCAGCAAGGTTTTTAATCGAACATGAACAAGTTTCTGAAGTCGTGTGTTATACCGCAACGTATACTGGACAAGCGGAGCAGGGCGAGTGTATCGAAGTGTCTGGGCAATTAGAGGTATCAAGCGCAGGTCAGGTACGAATTTTGGTGGGATCCAGTCGTGAAGCAGAAGGCGAGTATATTAAGGTGTTAGAGTTTTTGTGAGTCGGTTGCCTGATTTTAATGCGCTAATTTTTGATATGGATGGTCTGGTTTTGGATACTGAGATCACCTATTTTAATGCTTGGCAGCAAGCTGCGAGTGCTCTAGGTTATCAGTTAAGTGATACGTTTTGCGCTGGGTTGTCGGGATTACCTTTTTCAGTGATAGAGATAAGGTTAGTTCAAACTTTGGGGGATGATTTTCCTTTAGCTGAATTTTATCCGTTGAGTTCTGAGTTTTGGCGTGCCACGGTAAGTCGTGATGGTATTGCCGTAAAGAAAGGTGTTCACGAATTACTTTCTGTATTAAACAATAAGCAAATTCCTTATTGTTTGGCGACTAATAGTCCTGAAAAGAATGCTCGCGAATGTTTGAGTTACGCAGGTATAGAGGGTTTTTTTGAGTTATTAGTTTGTCGTGATCATGTGCAAGCGCCTAAACCAGCACCCGATATATTTTTGCAAGCAGCTGACAGCTTAGGGCAGGACATTCAATCATGTTTGGTGGTTGAAGATTCATTAACTGGTTTATTAGCCGCTAAAAATGCGAATGCTTTTTCGGTACTTGTGCCTTCTATGTCTGTGGATGAGTGTATGCAAGAATTGGCGGGTATCATTCTGAATGATTTATCTGAATTATCTTTACTGGTACAGGCAGCACAAAAATAGCGAACTATCCTGTATAATTCCAGCCTTTATTCGTTTCTAGTGTGTATTACTTTTGAAAACTTCGCATCCCAAAATTACAGTTATTGCGCCCGCACGTTTGCATATGGGCTTTATCGATTTAAGTGGTTCACTAGGTCGGCACTTTGGTAGTATCGGGGTGGCTTTGAATGAAATTAACACGACTTTATCACTGAGTTATGCTGATACATTAACTGTGAGCGGTCATGCTTCTGGGCGCGCATTATCTTGTATTCAAAGTCTTTGTTCTGCTTTGAATGTTTCTGATCAGCTATACCTAGAATTGCAATCGAGTATTCCAGAGCATGTTGGTTTAGGTTCTGGCACGCAAATGGCAATTGCTATTGGTATGGCGTTAAATGCTTTTTATGATTTGGGCTTAAGTGTGCGTGATATTGCCGCTTTAACAGCGCGTGGGGCACGATCTGGAATTGGTATTGCCATTTTTGAACAAGGTGGTTTGGTTGTTGATGGTGGGCGTGGTGAGCAGACAATTACGCCGCCGGTTATTTCACGTATGAATGTTCCTGATGATTGGCGCTTTATTTTGGTTTTTGATAAACGCGGCCAAGGATTGCATGGTGCGGATGAAATACAAGCCTTTAAGGAGTTACCGCCGTTTCCGCAGTCAGAGGCTGCGCGCTTATGTTATTTATTGATGATGCAAGGCTTGCCAGCGTTAGCGGAAAATAATATCAATTTATTTGGTGATGTTATTACTCAATTGCAGTCTTCAGTTGGTGAGCATTTTTCTGGTGCGCAGGGTGGTGTATTTGCTAGTCAAGAAGTTGCTGCAGCAATGACTTATTTACAAGAACAAGGTGCAGTTGCTATTGGGCAAACCTCTTGGGGGCCGACTGGGTTTTGTGCTGTGCAAGGAGTTAATGCCGCAGAAAAATTAAAACAACAGGTAGAGCAGCAGTTTTCAGGTTGTGAAAATTTAGAACTATTAGTGGTCAGTGCTCGCAATAGTGGCGGAGAAGTGATTGCTTGACTGTCTGCTGATTATTGCAAGCTCAGGAAGAATGATTGCGGAGTTAGCGTATAAAGCTAATTACAAAGTTATTGTGATTGATCTATTTGCAGATCAGGATACTCAAACTGTGGCGGAGCAGGTTTGTCAGGTAGATAGTTTAGCGTTATCGGAAGTGCGTAACGCAGTAGAGTTGTTGCAGTTGCATTTTAAAGTACGGTTAGTGCTTTATGGTGGTGGCTTAGAAGGTCAGCAAAGCACTTTAGCTTGGTTGGCTAAAAACTTTCAGGTTGCTGGTAATAAGCCTAAAGTCTTTGAGCAATTCCGAGACAAAAAAGAATTTTTTAGTCAGCTCAATAAGTATAATATTCAATACCCTGAAAGTCGTTTCTCTCCGCCGGAAGATGGGTTGCGCTGGTTAATAAAGCCTGTTGATCATGTCGGTGGTATCGGTATTAGAAAGCCTAGCAAGGGTGCAGGTACAAACGAGTATTATCAAAGGTTTTGCCTAGGGCAGGCGGGGTCGGTTCTATTTTGTGCAGACGGTCAACAAACTCAAGTTATTGGTTTTCATAGGCAATGGCCGCTTAATCAAAATAACTTTACTTTTGCAGGCATAATTCGTGATCAGATTTTGCCAGAAATTGAGCAGGACAGAGTGACAGGTTGGTTGGAAAAGTTAGTTGGTTATTATCACTTACAAGGACTCGGTAGCTTAGATTTTATTTGGGATGGTCAGCGATGTTATTTTTTGGAAATAAATTTACGTCCGCCGGCCAGTGTCATGTTATATCCCGAACTAGACTTAATGAGTGCGCATATTTCGGGGCAACTTTCTACTAATGTTAAAGATAGCTCTATACGTGCTATGCAGATTATTTATGCGGTACAGCCCAGCCAAGTTAAATCTTTAGTAGAATGGCCTGAATGGAGTTTTGATCAACCAGAAAATAATGCATGTATTCAAGCGGGGCAGCCAATTTGTAGTATTATGGCGCATGCGAAAACGGTTCAGCAGACTTTAGTGCAGTTATTGGGTCGGCAAAAAATCATAGAAAACACAATATTAAATAGGTAAAAAGCAATATGGAATACACAGCGAGCGTTAATAAACTGACTCAACCTTTAGTGCAAGAGTTACTCGATAATGCAGATAAGTTAAGGCTTAAAGTACAAAAGTTAGACAATGGCTGTACCATTATTGATGCAGGTATTGAGGTGCCGGGCGGGCTTGAAGCTGGACGCATTATTACTGAAATTTGTTTAGGTGGTATGGGGACTGTTTCCTTATCGCATTCAGCTTATACTGAAAATTGGCCTTTGACTGTGAATGTCCATACAAGTAATCCTGTGTTGGCGTGCTTAGGTAGTCAGTATGCAGGCTGGAGTTTGTCTCATGAAAAGTATTTTGCTTTAGGTTCAGGTCCAGCAAGAGCTATGGCAACGAAAGAAAAAGACGGCCAAACAGTGCCTGTTGAAGGGCTTTACAAAGAGCTTGATTACAATGATAACGCAGAAACGGCTACTTTAGTTATTGAGAATGATGCCATTCCACCGATAGAAATCGTGGAAAAAATTGCTAAAGCTTGTGGTGTTGCTTTTGATGAATTGACTATCATTGTTACACCTACGAGTAGTTTGGCGGGTGGTGTTCAGGTTGTCGGGCGTGTTTTAGAAGTCGCGATGCACAAAGCACATGAATTACATTTTCCTTTAGAGAATATTATTGATGGTATAGGCAGTGCGCCGTTATGTCCTCCACACCCTGATTTTGTACAGGCTATGGGGCGTACCAATGATGCGATTTTATTTGCTGGCTTGGTACATATTTTTGTTAAAGGTAGCGATGAGGAGGCAGAAAAATTAGCAACGGCATTGCCTAGCTCAACGTCTAAAGATTACGGCAAGCCTTTTGCACAAGTTTTTAAAGATGCAAAATATGATTTCTTTAAAATTGATGGCATGCTATTTAGTCCTGCAAGCGTGATTGTTACCGCTGTCGAGTCAGGTAATAGTTTCCGCGCTGGAAAATTAGATGATGCATTATTAAATCAATCTTTTGGTGCATAGAGCGCGCTAAAAATAAAATTTTAATTAGCCTGTTTCTTTACCTATAAAGTAGGGTAAAATAACAGGTTTTTTAATGCCTAGAAAAGTAACGAATAAGGCCTTATAGCACTTCATTACTAAACATTGGCGCCAGTAATTGATGTAATTCAATTACTAGAACGGTTTTTATACCCAACCTTTTAGAGTACAACAATGACAGATTTATCGCTTTATAGAAATATTGGTATTTTCGCGCACGTTGATGCGGGAAAAACGACAACAACGGAACGAATTCTAAAGCTAACGGGTAAAATCCATAAGCTAGGCGAAGTACATGATGGTGCTGCGACAACAGATTTCATGGAGCAAGAGCAAGAGCGCGGGATTACTATTCAGTCAGCTGCAACTTCTTGTTTTTGGAAGGATCACCGTTTCAATATTATTGATACACCGGGTCACGTTGATTTTACTATCGAGGTTTACCGTTCTTTAAAAGTATTGGATGGTGGTGTTGGTGTATTTTGTGGTTCAGGTGGTGTAGAGCCGCAATCAGAAACTAACTGGCGTTATGCGAATGACTCAGAAGTTGCGCGTATTATCTTAGTTAACAAACTAGACCGTTTAGGTGCTGATTTTTACCGCGTGGTAAAACAAGTTGAAGATGTATTGGGTGCTAATCCATTAGTTATGGTATTGCCTATTGGTACAGAAGATGACTTCGTTGGTGTGGTTGATTTATTAACTGAAAAAGCATGGGTTTGGGATAACTCAGGTGATCCAACAAACTACGAAATTCAAGATGTTCCTGCCGATATGGTCGATGATGTTGCTGAATATCGTGAAGCACTAATCGAAACAGCATTAGAACAAGATGACGAAGCAATGGAAGCTTATTTAGAAGGCGAAATGCCGTCTATGGAGACCATTAAAGCGTGTATCCGTAAAGGAACAATCAATCTTGCTTTCTTCCCTACTTACTGTGGATCCGCGTTTAAAAACAAAGGTATTCAATTAGTATTGGATGCTGTTATTGATTACTTACCTTGTCCTACTGAAGTTAAACCACAACCAGAAGTAGATGAAGAGGGTGTGGAAACGGGTGAGCTTGCTATTGTTGATGTCGATAGACCATTCCGTGCTTTAGCGTTCAAAATTATGGATGACCGGTATGGCGCTTTAACATTTATTCGTATTTATTCAGGTAGATTGAATAAAGGTGACTCACTACTTAATAGCTTTACTGGTAAAACAGAGCGTATTGGTCGTATGGTGGAAATGCATGCTGATGAGCGTATTGAAATTGATACGGCACAAGCGGGTGACATTATCGCCGTTGTAGGTATGAAAAATGTACAAACAGGTCACACATTATGTGATCCTAAGAATCCTGCTACATTAGAGCCTATGGTATTTCCTGATCCCGTTATCTCAATTGCTGTTGCACCAAAAGATAAAGCTGGTTCTGAAAAAATGGGTCTTGCGATTGGTAAAATGGTAGCAGAAGATCCATCGTTTCGAGTTGAAACTGATGAAGAGAGTGGCGAAGTTATTCTGAGAGGAATGGGGGAACTACACTTAGATATTAAAGTTGATATTCTAAAACGTACTTACGGTATTGATGTAGAAGTGGGTAAACCACAAGTAGCGTACCGTGAAACGATTACTAAATTGATTGAAGATAGCTACACACATAAAAAGCAGTCAGGTGGATCTGGTCAATTTGGTAAGATTGATTACAAAATTGAGCCGGGTGAGCCAGGTACAGGTTTCGTTTTTGAATCAAAAGTAACTGGTGGTAACGTACCTAGAGAGTTTTGGCCTGCTGTTGAAAAAGGTTTTAAAAGTATGATTGGTGAGGGTGTCTTAGCGGGCTTCCCTTGTTTAGACTTTAAGGTGACTTTATTGGATGGTGGCTTCCATGCAGTAGATTCGTCTGCGGTTGCATTTGAAATTGCGGCCAAATCAGCGTTCCGTCAATCGATTCCTAAAGCAGGACCTCAGTTGATTGAGCCAGTTATGCATGTTGATACTTTTACTCCTGATGATCATGTAGGTGATGTTATTGGCGATTTAAATCGTCGTCGCGGTATGATTAAATCACAAGAAGCAGGTGTTACTGGTGTCCGTGTTAAGTCAGATGTACCTTTAAGTGAAATGTTTGGTTATATCGGTGATTTACGTACGATGACATCAGGCCGTGGACAATTCTCTATGGAGTTCTCTCATTACATGCCATGTCCTAGAAACATTTCTGATGAAGTGATTAAAGAAGTGCAAGAGCGTAATAAAGCTAAAGCAGCAAAAAAATAAGTAACAATGTTGAGCTAGCTTGTCTAGCTCGGTTGCATAGCTTTTGAAGAAGGCCGCCCGCTGTAAAGCTGGTGGCTTTTTTTATGCTTAAGGAAAATAGTTGAATACAATATCGAGATGGTCACTTCTCATTACTAAAGGGTACAGGCAGTTTTTTAGTTAGTCATTCCCGATAAAAGCGCTCGGGGATGACGATATTTTTATAGATATTTACCCGTGAATAATGAAGGCTTACCTAGGGGTGTGGCTTTAGCCCACTTTTTGAGTGTTTTCGGGCTACTGTAGGTGAGTTGTATTCATATTGTGCGAATACAGTTCACCTACACCTAATGCTTTTAAGTTATTATTTTTCTTATGAGAACATATATATGATTTATAAATCGCTACTATTCCCTTTGTTATTTTTGCTTGGGTTAGCAAATTCTCAGGCTGCTACTCCTAATAAACACAATAACCCGCCAGTTGAAATATTAAAAAATACTTTAGCTTTAACCTTTGCTCTAGACGGAACATTATGGCGAGTATTGCCTGGATCTGAGTTTGTTTATGTCGATTACTCTAAAGATCTAGGTCTAAGTTATAGTCAGCCGGTTAAAGTTAATAAAAAAGCGCAGAAAATAAGTGCTTGGGCAGAAAATCCTCCGGCTATTAAGATTGATCAGAAAGGGCGTATTTACATTCTTTATTATGCTGATGAACAGCAAAAATCAACCAGCTATTTTAGTTATTCAGATGACTTTGGTAGGAGCTTTTCTGCTTCAAAATTAATTAGCGATCATGCGGCGACGGATATGCATTATATGGATAAAATGTTGCTAGATAAGCAAGGTAATGTGCATTTCTTTTGGCATGATATGCGTGATCCAAATAATAATGCTGCACTCGGTGCAGGCGCGCTTTCGCTGTATCATGCAAAAAGTGAAGGTGCTGATAAGAGGGTGCTGAAAAATTCACTAGTTTCGCATGCGGTTTGTAGTTGTTGTCGTAGCGCGGTTGGTTTGTCACCGCAAGGTTTGCCAGTGATATTAATGCGTATGGTATTTGCTGATGGGGCGCGAGACCACGCCTTATTAACACAAAATAATCAGGCTGAATGGTCGGTACCTCAGCATATCTCTGATGATCACTGGGTGATTGATGCCTGTCCTGAGCATGGCCCAGCTTTAGCCATAGATGAACAAGGCAGAAGTCATTTGACTTGGTTTTCATTAGGCAATAAGCGGCAAGGAATTTTTTACGCACAAACTGATAATTATGGTGCAATGGTATCGGAACCGATGGCGATAGGTCAAATAGAGTTTTTGCCCAGCCATCCAGATGTGATTAGTGCAGATAAAAGGGTTGTGTTAGCTTGGACAGAGTTTGATGGCAAGGAAACCAGTCTTTATATTCAGCAATCGAATAATAGGGGGAATACTTGGCAAGTGGCTAAAAAGGTTTTTAGTACTTTATCGACAGCAGGCTACCCCCAGTTGCTAGCCTATAAGGAACGTATATTTATATCTTGGATGACGCAATTAGAAGGTCATCGCTTTATTGAGGTAAGTAAATGAAATTTGTTAAAACAACCTGTCTACTCTGCGTACTTTTGCTATCTACTGCGCATGCTCAGCAGTCGGAAATAAAATTATTCCATGCAGATGCTTATCAGCACATTTTAAATACACATAAAGACCAGCCATTTATGTTAGTCATTTGGTCGGTTACTTGTTCTGCTTGTTTATCGGAAATGGCGTTAATCCAGAAAATCCACGAGCAGAATCCAGAGTTAAATGTTGTCATGCTTTCTGTTGATGGCCCAGAATACTTTGCTGATATGCGTGAGATTATCGAAAAAGAAAAACTAGATGATGTAGAGCAGTGGGGCTTTGCTGAGGATAATTCACCTGCCTTACGGTATAGCATTGATAGTCGTTGGTATGGTGAATTACCGAGGACTTACTTCTTCGATAAAGCACATCAAAGAAACGGTTTAAGTGGAGTATTAACTGCTGAACAGTATAAGCTTTATATTGCAAAAATGAAGTCTAAAAACTAGGCTTGTTTGGATGATAGGTTCCCCTTTGATGGGGCACGGTCTTAGTCTGATAGTGTCAAACAGGTGCTGATTTCATAGTTTTATGTGGAGCATTACAGCAGGCTAGGTATTGCATATCTTTAGATATGCTAAAAGATCGCTATGTTGTTACCTGGATCTAAGCTATGTAATTTTTTTCCATTGATGATCAATTAAACCTTGTAGCGGTTGGTAATTGATTTTATAGGACATTTTCTGGCAATCGGCTACCCAGTAGCCTAGATAAAGCCATTCTAAACCCAATGATTTAGCATGTTCAATTTGCCATAGTACGGCATAAACACCCAGGCTACGTTGAGAAAACTTAGGATGAAAAAAAGTATAAACAGCTGATAAAGCATTCTCTAAGAGGTCAATAATAGCAACGCCCGCTAATTCACCGGCACAAGAAAATTCGACAAACAAGGTATTGCACCAGTCGCTAGATAAGAAGCTGATATAGTCTTCGGCGCTGGCATTGGCCATATTGCCTTCGGTATGGCGATTGCGTTGATATTGTTGGTATAGCTCGAAGTGGGCTTGTTCGAATTGCGCTGGTTTAATAATGATTTGTAGGTCGGCATTTTTTTTGAGTGTTCTGCGCTGTTGCCTCGATGCCTGAAAGTCATTTACGGCTAATCTAGCGGGAACGCATTTTTGGCAGTTTGTACAGTAAGGTTGATAGGCGTGGTCGCCACTACGCCGGAAACCTTGCTCAATGAGTTGCGAGTAAACCTCTGTACTCAGTTGAAACTCTGGGTGTATATAAGCGAACTGCGACTTATGCTCTGCTAAGTAGCTGCAGTCCTGTTCAGTATCAAGGTATAAAGGGATAGAAATCATTTTTGCCAAGCGGTAGCGTGAGGTTTGTTGTGTAGAAATTTGCGTAATAATATGGCAAAGTCTGAGCGTGGCATTTCCTCTGCACCAAGGCTAGCTAAGTGGTCGGTATGTACCTGACAGTCAATCAATTGGTAGCCCCATTCAGTTAACTGTTGTACTAGTGTAACAAAGGCAATTTTTGAGGCATCGGTTTTGGTATGAAACATGGATTCCCCGAAAAAAACCTGGCCTATGGCAATGCCATATAAACCACCGACTAGCTTACCTTGAAACCAAGCTTCCATAGAATGCGCATGACCTTCCTCATATAAACGGATATAAGCGGCTTGCATTTCAGGGAGTAGCCAAGTACCTGAGTCTTGAGCTCTAGGCATGGAACAAGCTTGTATTACATCTGCAAAGGCGGTGTCAAAGCTGAGTTGGAAGGTTTGTTTGCGTTGTGTCTTTTGCAGGCTTTTTGAAACATGCAATTGATCTGGAAAGACGACTAAACGCGGGTTGGGCGACCACCACAAAATCGGATCTTCATCACTGTACCAAGGGAAAATTCCCTGTCGATAGGCGTTAATAATGCGCTGTGTTGATAAGCATCCACCTACGGCGAGCAATCCGTCAGGATCGGTTAAGGCCGTTGATATGGAGGGGAAGGCTTGGTCAGCTCGATTGGAATCAAGAAGTGTTAGCATAAGTTAAAGGTATGATTTTGAGCGTAGCTAGTATTGTAATGGAATATGTAAAAAGGTGGCAAAAATAAGCAAAGGTAGGACGGACTCCAGTCCGCTAGTAAGGTAATGCTTTAAAAGCTGGCGGGTTAAAGCACACCCTACGAAATCCTTTTGTTGGTGCTTATTATTTATTGAATATTAATGAAAAATAAAGGTGTTTTTTCTAGGAATATGCTATATTTAATTTTACTAATGAGAATGATTATTAATTAGATGGATGTTGATCCTTAGGGAGTAGAAAAATGGATATGAGAATACGAGGCCTAAAAGATTTATCGATTGGCGATAAAGGGCGTGTTACAGGTTTTAATAAACAAGGTAGGGCGTATCGAAAGCGTCTTTTAGCGATGGGATTAACGCCCGGCACGGAGTTTTCTATTGTCCGTTTTGCACCCTTAGGCGATCCGGTGGAAATTACTTTAAGAGGCTTTTCTTTGACCTTGCGCAAAGATGAAGCTGATATATTAAGTATAGAGAAGATTTGATGCAAATTGATTTTACTATTGCCGTTGTCGGTAATCCCAATTGTGGAAAAACCACTTTATTTAATGCTTTAACGGGCGCGCGGCAGCATGTGGGTAATTGGCCGGGTGTTACGGTCGAAAAGAAAACGGGCGAATATACACATCAAGGCAAACAGGTTGAGGTGGTTGATTTGCCTGGCACGTATTCTTTAGAAGCGGATAGTGAGATTTCTTTAGATGAGCAAGTGGCTCGGGATTATGTAGCTGCAAAAGAATCTGATCTTATTATTAATATTCTAGATGCATCTAATATTGAACGTAATTTATATCTAACTTCGCAGTTAGTTGAAATGCGGGTGCCAATGATTATTGTGCTGAATATGATGGATGTTGTTGCACAGCGTGGCTTGGTTATTGACCAGCAGCAATTGTCGAATTTATTAGCTTGTCCCGTTGTCGCTATTTCAGCGTCTACACGACAAGGGATTAGTGAGTTAAAAACACAGATCAATCAAGCCGTACTAGACGCTCCTATCCCGCAATTAGATATTGAGTATCACCCTGCCATTGAGCAAGCCATTATCGATTTATCTGTTGCTTTACAATCTAAAGCAGCCGAACAGCAGTGCGCTTTACGTTGGTTAGCTATTCGTTTATTAGAAAGAGATACTTTAGCGCGAGAAATTGCTGGGCCTGATTTGGTTTTGCAAGCCGAAGCATTAGAGCGGGATATTGAACAAACCACCGATGATGAAGTAGATATTCTAGCCGCAGATGCGCGCTATGGATTAGTTAATAAAATCAGCCATCTTTGTGTCAATAAAAAGAACGAAGTTAGCCGAGGCATGACCCATAAAATTGATAATTGGGTGTTAAATCGTTATTTAGGTATTCCAATTTTTTTATTGGTTATGTATTTAATGTTTATGATCACTATAAATATCGGCAGTGCTTTTATTGATTTTTTTGATCAAGTAGCGGGCGCGATTTTTGTGGATGGTTTAGCTGTTGTTTTAACGGCTATGTCATTACCTGAGTGGTTAGTGGTGCTATTAGCTAATGGCGCGGGTGGGGGGGTGCAGGTCGTGGCTACCTTTATTCCGATTATTGGCTTTTTATTTCTGGTGTTATCTTTATTAGAAGATTCTGGGTATATGGCACGGGCGGCATTTGTGGTCGATCGCTTTATGCGCATGATTGGTTTGCCGGGTAAATCATTTGTACCGATGATTGTCGGTTTTGGCTGTAATGTGCCGGCGATTATGGCAACGCGGACGCTGGAAAGCCAGCGTGATCGGATTTTAACTAATATTATGAATCCGTTTATGTCCTGCGGTGCGCGTTTGCCTGTCTATGCTTTATTTGCTGCAGCATTTTTCCCTGTTGGTGGACAGAATCTGGTGTTTTTCTTGTATGTGTTTGGTATTGCTGTGGCAGTATTGACTGGCTTGATTATGCGCCATACTTTATTTAAAGGTGATTCCATGCCATTTATTATGGAGTTGCCCAATTACCATTTGCCGACCTTGCAAAGCATTGCTATTCGTACTTGGGATCGTTTAAAAACTTTTTTAGTTAATGCTGGTAAAGTCATTGTGCCAATGGTGTTAGTGCTGAACTTTTTGAATTCTTTAGGTATTGACGGGAGTTTTGGTAAGGAAAATACGCAAAAATCGGTATTAAGTGAAATCGGACGTACTTTAGTGCCTGTGTTCAAACCTATGGGCATACGCGAAGAAAACTGGCCGGCAACGGTAGGTATTTTTACCGGCATCCTAGCAAAAGAAGCAGTAGTAGGGACTTTAGATGCCTTATACACACAACTGGCATTAGAAGGCGTAGAACAAGAGGCTGAAGTGTTTAATTTACAACAAAGCTTAACTGATGCGGTATTAACCATTCCGGAAAACTTATTAGCTGTAGCGGATAATTTACTAGATCCTTTGGGGCTTAATATTGGTGATGTCAGCGATAGTCAGTCGGCGGCTGATGCGCAAGAAGTTAGTCAAGGAACGTTTGGTGAAATGCAAGCGCGTTTTGATGGTCAGGCTGGGGCTTTCGCATATTTATTATTTATCTTATTGTATGCGCCTTGTGTCGCTGCAACGGCAGCTATTCAACGTGAAACGGGCACTAAATGGACGGTATTTGTCGTGGCTTGGACGACCGGTATTGCTTATATGACGGCAACGGTTTTTTATCAATTAGCAACCTTTAGTCAGCATAGTGAGTCATCACTTTTGTGGGTGGTTGGTTTGTTAGGTACATTTTTTGCCGTGATATTTTCTTTCTGGTTAACAGGAAGAAATGAAGAAATACGAGAAATCGCATGATTTTATCGGAATTACGAGATTATCTAAAACAGCAACACCGCCTGTCATTATTGGAAATGGCTAACCATTTCGATACCGATGCCGACGCCTTACGCGGCATGTTAAGTAAATGGGTCAGTAAAGGCAAAGTTAAACGTATAGATATGGGCGCGAGCTGTGGTACGAGCTGTTGCAAATGCGATCCAGCCATGACTGAGATTTATGAGTGGGTGGATAACGCTTAGGAATCAAAATTCAATAATATCCGAAAGCACTGCCAGTCCTTTGAGGAATGGCAGTGCTTCATAACCTAAAGTTTCGGAGGTTCTTGAATTTGCACTCCTTAGCTAGGCGATATTCTAAATAAATATGTACTAGCTGCAAATATTAAGGCAAGTTGATTAAACTATGAAAAAGCTTCCAATTGGTATTCAAACATTTGCCAAAATACGCGATCCTGAAGAAAATTATGTTTATATTGATAAAACTGATGTTATTAGTGAATTAGTCAATAACGGCAGTTATTATTTTTTGAGCCGGCCACGGCGTTTTGGGAAAAGTGTCTTATTAAGCACTTTAGCTGAGTTATTTTCTGCTAATAAAAGTTTATTTTCGGGCTTGTATATTGAGGATAAATGGAATTGGCAGAAAAGTTATCCTGTCATTCGAATTAGTTTTGGGAGTGGTCAATTTAATACTAAAGCTTTACTTGATGAAGCTATTCTTGAGAATCTAAAAGCAAATTATGGAAAATTAAATTTGCATTATGATGCTAGCTTATCAACGCGTTCGAGCTTTATTAATCTCATTAAGCAATCTTCTAAGCAGTACCAAGAAAAAGTCGTTATCTTAATTGATGAGTACGATAAACCCATATTGGATCATATTTCTGAGCCTGACCTCGCTCGGCTTAATCGTGATGTATTAAAAGGTTTTTATTCTACTATCAAAGATTTGGATGAATGCATTAAGTTTGTCATGATTACTGGGGTGTCTAAATTTGCCAAAATGAATTTATTCAGCGGCTTAAATAATTTACAAGATATTTCTATTAATCAGAATTATGCGACGCTTTGCGGTTACACTCATGCACAGGTAGCAGATACCTTTGCTGAGCATTTGCAGGGTGTGGATATGGATAAGTTGCAACAGTGGTACAACGGCTACAATTATTTTGGTGAACCAATTTATAACCCTTTCGATATTTTATTGTTTATTGCTAATAACAAAGAATATAAAAATTATTGGTGGGGGACGGGGAATCCGAGTTTTCTGATTGATAAGTTAAAAGAGCAAAATTATTATTTACCTGATGTACAAAATTTTGTTGCTGATGATATTGTCCTAGATACTTTTGATGTCGATAAAATCGATTTGGTTGCCTTGCTTTGGCAAACAGGGTATTTAACCTTTGCCGATAAGTGGGAAGGTTTTAATGGCATGCAGTATCGGCTTAAAGTTCCTAATAAGGAAGTTCAACAATCCTTAAATACCTTGTTTATTGAGTATTTAACTCACCAAGGCCCGCAGCTTAGGGTTAATCAGCAGGTGCTTTATCAGAGTTTAGTTGATGTTAAATTTGATGATTTGAAAATTGCTCTTAGTGCCTTGTTCTCTAGTATTCCTTATAATAATTATGCCAATAAAATCATTGCTAATTATGAGGGGTATTATGCCTCAGTAGTCTATACCTATTTAGCGTCATTAGGTTTACCGATGGTCGCTGAAGATGTTACTAATAAAGGTCGCATTGATTTAACACTGCACTTTCCCGATAAAATTTTCATTATTGAATTTAAAGTTGATCAAGCAGAAAAAGTGCTAGCACAAATTAAAGCAAAACATTACCAAGAAAAATACCTAAATCAAGGTAAAGCAATTTATCTGTTGGGTATCAATTTTTCTTCTGTAGAAAAAAATATTAGCGATTTTGAATGGCAAGCCGTGTAGCACTTAAGATAAAACTTAACGAAGCTCTTAATCTAAGCTAAGCTAACTCTATATATAAAATATACGGAGTTAAAAATGTCTGAACAACAATCCAGTATTTTAATTGCTACGCTTACGGAAGTAAGAGGCGATGGTATGCAGGCGCGTGTTATTGAGGAATATGCGACGGATACGCCTTTACTGACTATTGGTAATGAGCAAATGTTGGCGGGTAGTATCGGTTCTTATGTCGTTGTGCGTCAGGCGAATGTTGCCGTTCTCGCTTTAGTATTCAAAATGTGGCAAGAGGATCGGTTTGAGCAGGGAGAGCGTTTATCGGATCGATTTTTTTCTTTAATTCCAGTCGGTGAATTAAAAGAGGACGAGACTTTCATTCGTGGAGTGCGTCACTATCCAACGCCGGGCGCTAAAGTTTATGCCGTCGGTCTTGCAGAAATTAATGCTATTTTTTCTCAATTTCGTGAGTATGAATTCTTTATTGGCCAATTATCAGCGCATAAAGATTATCATTTAAGCCTAGACCCACGCGCTTTGTTTGGTCGCCATTTTGCCATCGTCGGACAGTCAGGTTCAGGTAAGTCATGGGCCGTTACCAGTTTAATTCAAAATACGATTAAAGCCATGCCGAAAAGCAATATGATTTTGCTGGATTTGCATGGTGAATATTGTTGGAAAGATGATGCGGGTAATATTCAATCTGCTTTTCCCCCTGAAACCGTTAATTATGTCGAAGCAACTGAGTTAGAAATGCCTTATTGGATGATGACTTATGCTGAGCTGGTTGATTTGTTTATTGATCGTTCAGACAAGGGCGCTTCCATTCAAATGGCTTTTATGCGTGAAGTGCTGCAGCAATTAAAACGCGAATCAGGGAAACAATTAGGCTTAGGTGTTGTCTCTGTGGATACACCAATTTATTTTTCTTTGGTGGAAATGTATCGCCAGTTTAAAAATGCCAATGAAGAGCGGAAAGATTTTGGTAAGGTAGAAGGCGCTTTGTTTGGGCAGTTCGATGAATTTCTAGTGCGTATGCAAAGCCGTTTCAATGATGTGCGTTATGATTTCTTGCTGAAACCTAAAAAACGTAATAAGTCAGAAACGATGGCGGATTTACTGCGTGAATTTATTGGTTTAGGTACGCATAAGGCGAATGTTACGGTCATTGATTTAAGTTCCATCCCTACCGATGTTCGACCCGCAGTTTCGGCTCAAGTAGGGCGCTTGGCTTATGAGTTTAATTACTGGAATCCTAGGCGACGCGAGTTTCCGATTACCTTGATTTGTGAAGAGGCGCATGCCTATATTCCGCGAGAAAAGCATGGTCAATACGAAGGTACTAAGCGCATGATGGAGCGTATTGCTAAGGAGGGGCGTAAATATGGGGTCTCTATCGGCGTAGTTAGTCAGCGGCCGACTGAGCTGTCAGAAACGATGTTATCGCAGTGCAGCTCGTTTATTTGTTTACGTACCAGTAACCCCGATGATCAGGCTTATATTAAGGGGTTAGTACCTGAGGCTGAAGGGGATTTGACGGATATTTTGGCATCTTTAGGTCGAGGTGAAGCGCTAGTATTGGGTGAGGCTGCTCCTATGCCGACACGGGTGCAAATTTACAAACCTAATCCTGAGCCTAAAAGTAATGATGTGGATTATTTTACAAGTTGGCGTGAAGGACCTGATGATCTCGATGTAAATGAAATCGTTAAACTTTGGCGTACGCAAACGCGTAAGTAGGTATTGGGGTATTGTTTTTTGCGCAGTGGTGCAATTGTTGACTTAAGTCAAAAGAGCTACTCATTTAGGAATGAGAGGCAAATAATATGCGAATTTTGCAGTCTGTGGGAGTGGCTTTAGCCACGCAACGCGACTAAAGTCGCTCCCATATTGTTTTGTATAATTCCGCGCTATTTAATCGTGGTTCCTTAGAGCGAGATTTATGCAGGTTCTTATCGCACCATAAGTTCTTAGTGGTCAAAAGCTCTGATAGGAGCAAGCAGAAAGCTCTTTCCCCTTCTATTGTGGTATAAAATTTTTCTAAAAGCAGGTTTAGCTGAGGTAGATTGACGAGTATGGATTTTACTCAATTTAAAAAAATATTAGGTTTTGTTGCTGGCGCTAAACTGGGTGCTCCTGCGGTCATTATTATGATGCTCGCATTGATTATTATTCCTTTGCCGGCTTTTGCGCTCGATTTATTCTTCACTTTTAATATCGCGTTTTCTCTGATTATTTTATTGGTTGTGGTGTACACCACGAAACCTTTGGAATTTGCTGCTTTTCCTAGTGTTATTTTAATTGCGACTTTATTTCGTTTGGCACTTAATGTTGCTTCAACGAGAATTGTATTGCTAGAAGGTCATAATGGTGGAGATGCTGCGGGTAAGGTGATTGAGGCATTTGGTGCCTTTGTTATTGGTGGTAATTTTGCTGTTGGTTTGGTGGTTTTCGGTATTTTAATGGTGATTAATTTTGCCGTTGTTACTAAAGGCGCGGGGCGTATTGCCGAAGTGGGCGCAAGGTTTACCTTGGATGCCATGCCGGGTAAGCAAATGGCGATTGATGCTGACTTGAATGCGGGAATTATTACTCAAGATGAGGCGCGTGATAGACGAGCTGAAGTGGCGGCAGAATCTGATTTCTATGGTTCGATGGATGGTGCTAGCAAGTTTGTTCGGGGTGATGCGATTGCTGGGATTATCATCTTAGCGGTTAATATTATTGGTGGCTTAGTTATTGGGGTAGGCCAGCACGGGATGACGTTTGCTGATGCGGGTGAAGTTTATGTTTTACTAACCATTGGCGATGGTTTGGTCGCGCAAATACCCTCTTTACTTTTGTCTACAGCAGCAGCCATGGTGGTCAGTCGAGTGCGTGGTAGTGACCAGACTGTTGGTTCACAGATTACGACGCAGTTATTTGCTAACCCTAAAGCTTTAAATATTACCGCCGGAGTAATGCTGGTTTTGGGGGTTATTCCGGGCATGCCTAATTTGGTATTTCTAATTATTGCTTCGGCTTTGGCGGGGATTGCTTATTGGATTACTTTGCAAGCTAAGCAAGTTGAAGTTGCGCGTGAACAACGAGAGCTTATGCCTGCTGCTCCTCAAGCAGCGCCTGAAATGAAAGAGTTAGGCTGGGATGATGTGATGCCGGTTGATATGATCGGTCTGGAAGTTGGTTATCGATTAATTCCTTTGGTGGATAAAAATCAAGGAGGGCAATTAATGGCGCGCATTAAAGGTGTGCGTAAGAAATTATCTCAAGAGTTGGGTTTTTTAATTCCTTCTGTGCATATTCGCGATAATCTTGACTTAAATCCGACTAATTACCGTATTTCTTTAATGGGTGTGACGGTAGGTGAAGCTGATATTATGCCGGATAGGGAAATGGCGATTAACCCTGGGCAAGTTTTTGGCACTTTGGATGGTGTTAGTTGTCAAGACCCTGCGTTTGGCTTGGAGGCGGTTTGGATCGATGCTAATCAAAAGGATTATGCGCAAACTTTAGGATATACCGTGGTTGACCCTGGGACGGTTGTTGCAACGCATTTAAGTCACATTTTGCAATCCCATGCCCATGAAATGTTGGGGTATGAGGAAGCGCAGCAGTTATTGGATAATTTAAGTAAATCAGCACCTAAATTAGTTGAAGATTTAGTGCCGAAAATTTTGCCTCTGGGGGCATTTGTAAAAGTATTGCAAAACCTTTTACAGGAGAGTGTTGCTATCAGGGATATGCGCGGTATAGCGGAGACTTTGGCTGAGTATGGATCGAAGAGTCAAGATCCTGACATTTTGACCTCTGCAGTTAGAGTGAGCCTAGGACGGTCGATTGTCCAAGAAATCAGTGGTATAGAGCAAGAAATTCCGGTTATTACATTAGAGCAGGAGTTGGAACAGTTATTGCATAAAACATTACAAACGGCAGGAGAGTCGGGAGCGGGCCTTGAACCTGGATTGGCAGAGCAAATGCATCAATCACTAGAGGAAAGTGCTCAAAAGATGGAAATGGAAGGGCAGGCAGCGGTATTATTGGTGTCGTCTTACATTAGACCTTGGTTATCCCGATTTGTCCGGCATTCAATTTCTGGGTTACATGTTTTGGCATACAATGAAATACCTGCTGATCGTAAGATTAAGGTGGTTTCTACTGTAGGACAACGTGCATAATGTTTTAAAAGAGGGAGGCACGATGAAAATAAAACGATTTTTTGCAGCTGATATTCGTCAAGTAATGCGCATGGTTAAAGATGAGTTAGGCGCTGATGCTGTTATTATGTCCAATCGTTCGGTTGATGGCGGTGTGGAGATTGTTGCTGCTCAGGACTTTGATGAGCAAATGGTGCATGATAATTTACAAAAACAGCAGCAACAAAGGCAGGCTGAAGTTTCTAGAAAAAACACTAAGCTCCCTGATTTTGAAGCAGAGAAAAATAAATTACATATCGTCAGCAGTGCTAGAAAAGATGATTCAGCACCTCAATCGGCTGTTCGCCCTGCAGTGCGTCGGAAATTAGATGAATATGTGGGTTATGCAGAGAAAATTGCACTGAATAAACAAAGACTCACTGAAGCACCGGCTCAATTTGCTAAGCCGAAAGTAGCTGAACAAACTAAAGCAGTTAATAAGCCTGAGCCGACAACGCAAGCGAGTGGTTTACAACGGACTTTTCAACAAACCAAAGAAAATGCAACTAATGCATCCAATGATATGTTATTGGAAATGCGCAAAGAATTGCGTTACTTAAGAACTGCGATGGATACTCGGTTATCGGAAGCGAGCTGGGGCGGGCAATCTGAAAGTAACCCTATACGTTTAGATTTGTTACGTCGTTTAGCAGGGATAGGTATTTCGAAAAAGTTAAGCATTAAAATTGCTAATCGTTTGGATAATCAGTCTGATCCTGATGCCGGTTGGGATAAAGCATTGGATATGATGCAGCGGGTATTGCCGGTAACGAGTGATGATATAATACAAAACGGTGGTGTGATCGCTTTAGTTGGGCCAACAGGTGTTGGAAAAACCACGACGATTGCCAAATTAGCCGCGCAATATATTTTACAGCATGGTTCCGGTCGTCAAGTCGCTTTGATTACGATGGATAACTATCGTATAGGCGCGCATGAACAATTAAGTACTTATGGGCGTATTTTGGATGTGCCTGTCCGTGTTGCTGCTGATGGTGAAGAATTGCGTAGTTTGATTAATAGTTTTAGTGATAAACGTTTAATTTTAATTGATACGGCTGGTGTTAGTCAGAAAGATACGCGGATGCTGGAGCAAATAGAAGGTTTGCAAGAGTCGGATATCTCGGTGACACCTTATTTAGTGATGTCGGCAACGACGCAATTAAAAGCGATGAATGAAATTATCAGCGCTTTCTCAGAGTTTCAACTTGGCGCATGTATTTTAACTAAGATGGATGAAACAGCAGAAACTGGAAATGCAGTCTCTGCCTTAATTGAACATCAATTGCCATTAGCTTTTATTACTGATGGTCAGCAGGTACCTGAAGATATTCATAAAGCAAATTCTCATGCATTAATTCAGCAGTGTATCGCAGAATCAGAGAGTGAAGCAGATTATAATGATGCGCTTGGCTTTGAAGGGTGGGTGGCAGCGGGCTATGCATAAGCAATTAGATCAAGCAGCGGGAATAAGAAAAATGAAACAAGTCAAGCCTGTGCGAGTTATTGCCGTAACGAGCGGCAAAGGTGGAGTGGGTAAAACAAATTTATCGGTTAATTTAGGAGTTTCTTTATCTAAAATGGGGCGTAAAGTTGCCTTATTGGATGCAGATATGGGGCTGGCTAATGTCGATATTTTGTTAGGGATGCATCCTAAATTTAATTTATCTCATGTTTTAAGTGGCCAGAAAACATTGGCGGAAATTACTGAGACGGGCCCAGGAGGGCTGAGAGTCATTCCTGCCTCTTCTGGTATCCAGCATATGTCAGAACTGAATAATATTGAGCAAGCAGCAATTGTCCATGCCTTTAGTGAGCTAGATAAAGATCTTGATGTGTTGATTGTTGATACTGCTGCGGGTATCTCTGGCAGTGTGGTTAATTTTGCTCGTGCATGCCAAGAAGTGATTGTTGTGGTTTGTGATGAGCCGACCTCCTTAACGGATGCCTATGCCTTCATGAAGTTACTAAATCGCGACTATGGTTTGTTTCAATTTCATGTTTTGGCGAATATGGTGCAATCTCCGCAACAAGGACAAAATTTATTTAATAAATTGAGTAAAGTAACGGATCGTTATTTAGATGTTGCTTTAACTTATGCAGGCGCAATTCCTTTTGATGAGTATTTGCGTAAATCAGTGCAAAAGCAAACGGCAGTGGTTGAGGCTTTTCCGCATAGTAAATCTGCACAAGCTTTTAAAAGTGTTGCGCAACGTATTAATAGTTGGCCTATACGCTCACAAACAGGTGGTCATTTAGAATTTTTTGTTGAGCGTATGATTAAATACGAAACTCAGGAGAGTGCAGCGTGAATGGAGTAGCAATGTATAGTTCGGTGCAAGCAGTTGGGGCGGTAGATGCTCAGATTATGCAGCATGCACCGCTAGTAAAGCGCATTGCCTATCATTTACTAAGTAAGTTACCCGATTCTGTTTTGGTGGATGATTTAATTCAAGCCGGCATGCTGGGCCTACTGGAGGCCCTAAAAAACTATGATTGTAGCCAGGGCGCAAGTTTTGAAACTTATGCCGGCATTCGTATTCGTGGTTCTATGCTGGATGAGGTTCGACGCTCAGATTGGACGCCGCGTTCAGTGCATAAAAAGTCTCGACAAGTGACTGAAGCGATCAAAGAAATTGAGAGTAAAACCACACAGAATGCTACCGCCAGTGAAATAGCTGAGCGCATGGGTATTTCATTGGGTGAATATAATAAAATTTTACAAGACTCAAATAATAGTCGTTTTTTTAGTGTTGAAGAGTTAGCGCAAACTGGTGATCATTTTATAGAGGAATATGCCCAAGCTAGTGCTGGGCCGGAAGATATTTTTGGTCAAGATAAATTTAAAGAAGCTTTAGCAACAGCTATTGGCCAACTGCCAGAACGGGAGAAGCTAGTTATCTCTTTATATTATGATGAAGAATTAAATTTAAGGGAAATTGGTGAAGTATTGAATGTCAGCGAATCCAGAGTAAGCCAGATAAGTAGTCAAGCGATGCTTAGGTTAAGGAGTAAACTTGCGAATTGGCTAGAAGGGAATGATAATAGCGGGTTTATTTGAGTGTGTGTATTTTAGTTTTAGTTAATTGAGCCGATAGAGTTGCAATGAAGAGTATGTTGGAGAAAGACCTTGGATAAAAATATGAAGATTTTGGTTGTTGATGATTTCTCAACCATGAGGCGTATAGTCAGAAATTTATTAAGAGATCTTGGGTTTACAAATACATTTGAAGCGGATGATGGCAAGACTGCGCTGCCGATGTTAAAAGAGGGGAACTATGATTTCTTAGTCACCGATTGGAATATGCCGGGCATGACTGGGATTGATTTGTTAAAAGCTGTGCGTGCCGATCCTAAATTAGTTAATTTGCCAGTGCTAATGGTGACAGCTGAAGCAAAACGTGAACAAATTATTTTAGCTGCTCAGACTGGGGTTAATGGTTATGTGATCAAGCCTTTTACAGCTGCAACATTAAAAGAGAAAATTGAAAAAATCTTTGAGCGCATCGATAAGACTGGAGCATAAAGGATGATGGAGTCAATGGAGAATACTCGATTATTACTTGCTAAAGATTTAGTCACAGCTTTAGAAAGTAATGATGAAATAAAAGCAGATGAAATTTTAGATCAGATTTCAGGTATGCGCGAGAGCATGCTATTTCAAGAAGTTGGACGATTAACGCGTCAATTGCATGACACAATGAATAGTTTTGCGCTTGATTCTAAAATGGTTGAATTAACTTCAAAGGATATTCCGGATGCTAAAGAGCGTTTGCATTATGTTATTGCGATGACTGAGCAAGCGGCTAATCAGACTATGGAAGTGATTGAGCATCTGACCCCTATTTCTCAAGAGTTGAGTGATCAAGCCAATGAACTATCTAATAAATGGGATCGCTTTTTAGCCAAAGATATGCCATTTGAAGAATTTAAAAATATGAGCCAAGAAATTACTGTGCATTTTGCTCAAACAAAAGAGCGAGTGGCCAGTGTGCAAACGGGGTTGATTGATATTTTAATGGCGCAAGGATTTCAGGATATTACCGGGCAAATTATTCGACGAGTGATTGACTTGGTGCAGGAAATGGAACATAGCATGGTTGAGTTGGTGCGCCTTTCAGGTGGTAAATCTAAAACAGCCATTGTTGAGCAGTCAGCAGAGTTAGATTTACCTGGTCCTGTTGTGCCTGGCGTTGATGATAAAGCTAATGATGTAGCAGCCAACCAAGATGATGTTGATGATCTCTTATCAAGCTTAGGTTTTTGAGGAATAAATAATGTCAATTGATCTTGATGACGAAATTTTACAAGACTTTTTAGTTGAAGCTGGAGAAATTCTGGAATTGCTTGGAGAGCAGTTGGTTGAGTTAGAAAATTCTCCTGAAGACAATGAATTATTGAATGCTATTTTTCGTGGTTTCCATACTATTAAAGGCGGTGCCGGATTTTTAGCCTTAGATGCTATGGTTGGAGTTTGCCATAAGGCTGAAGATGTCTTTAATGTTTTGCGTCAAGGTGAAAGGAAAGTTAATACGGAGCTGATGGATGTCATTCTTCAGGTTGTGGATCACCTGAATGATATGTTTGCAATAGTACGTACCGGTAATTTTCCTGAGCCCGTTGAGCAGGAGTTATTGGATCAACTGCAAACTTATACTGTGCCTGAAAGTTCAGCACCAGAAGTAGTTGAAGTAGCAGTAGAAGTAACTGCCGAAGAAGAGATTTTTACTGAAGGTGTCGTTGAAAAGGGTGATTCTGCGCCCGTTACAGAAAATGCAGCCGATGCAGTTGAGCAAGAGTTTGAGCTTATGCTGGGGCTTGCTGAAGGAGGTGAATCAGAATCAGCAAGTGACGAGATTACTGAAAGTGAATTTGATAATTTACTGGATGCTCTGCATGGTAAGGGCGGGTCGCCAACACCAGCAGAGGAGAAAAATTCAGTTGCCTCGGATGAAATTACAGAGACAGAGTTTGATGACTTATTGGATGCATTGCATGGTAAAGGCTCGTTTAACGCAGAAAAAGTTGTAGGGTCTAGTGCTGAAATATCAGAACCTGTTGTTGCTTCCGGTGATATTACTGAGGCAGAATTCGATAATTTACTAGATGACTTGCATGGCAAAGGCAAGTTTAAGGCGAAATTAACCGATGATAAGCCTGAAGAGCTTATCGTTAAGCCAGTTGAAAAGCCTGCTCAAACAAGAAAAAGTAGTGTAGAACCAGAAAAAGTTAAAACGCCAGCACCTGTAGCTGCAGCTAAGCCTGAAGTTAAGAAAGCTGAGCCAACTAAGAATGTGCCCCAAGCTGAAACAACAGTGCGAGTTGATACTCAGACATTAGATAATATTATGAATATGGTGGGGGAACTGGTTTTAGTGAGAAATCGGTTTCAAACGCTTGCTGTAGAAAAAGGTGATGAAGATATTGTCAAAGCGGTCGGTAATTTAGATATTGTTACCGCTGATTTACAGTTAGCCGTTATGAAAACACGGATGCAGCCGATTAAAAAGGTTTTTGGCCGCTTTCCTCGTGTTGTTAGAGATTTAGCGCGTAGCTTGAAAAAAGAAATTTCATTAGTGCTGGTTGGAGAGGAAACAGATCTTGATAAGAATTTAGTTGAAGCTTTAGCTGATCCTTTGGTGCATTTAATTCGTAATGCTGTAGATCATGGTATTGAGTTGCCTGAAGACCGCGAAGCTGCAGGTAAAAAGCGAGAAGGTACCGTTGTTTTGACTGCATCGCAAGAAGGCGATCATATAGAATTAAGAATTAAAGATGATGGCAAAGGTATGAATGCCGATCTTTTGCGCGGTATTGCTGTAACTAAAGGGCTAATGGATGAAGAATCAGCCGCTAGGTTGGACGATAAAGAATGTTTTAATTTAATTTTTGCGCCTGGCTTTTCAACCAAAACAGAAATTTCTGATGTTTCTGGGCGTGGTGTGGGTATGGATGTTGTCAAGACGCGTATTGCGCAAATGAATGGTACGGTTGAAATTGACTCAGTAGAGGGTGCTGGAAGTACTATAATTATTAAAGTACCACTTACTTTAGCTATTATGCCTACTTTAATGGTTAAGCTGGGTGGCCAATCTTTTGCCTTGCCTTTGGCGAGTGTTCTGGAGATCTTGGACTTAGATTTAGGCGCAACCAAAGTGGTTGATGGGCAAATGGTCATTATGGTGCGTAATAGGGCATTACCTTTGTTTTATCTAAGTGACTGGCTAGTGAGTGATATGGGTTATGTCGCTAATAAAAATGGTCATGGGCATGTAGTGGTGGTTAATTCAGGTGGTCGACAAATAGGTTTTGTTGTGGATCAGCTAATTGGTCAGGAAGAGGTTGTTATTAAGGCTTTGGGTGCTAAATTGCATGGCCTAGATGGTTTGGCTGGTGCGACAATTACCGGTGACGGGCAAATTGCCTTGATTCTGGATGTACCTGGGATGATGAAGAAGTATGTTAGCTAAGCAAGTGATTGCTTGAATTAATAGTGCTACTTAGGAGCGAGAATTCAATAATATCCGTGTCTGACTTGTCTTTTGATTCCGCGACCACGCTAGAAAAACAGTTGCGTAGCTCGCTATGCACCCGTTTTCCTAACACACCCGTGAAGCCAAAATCCTGCGCGATACTTTCGGGTTTTATTAAACCATCGCTCCTTATCATAGATAAATATAAGGCCGATTAAGGATAAAAGCATGACTATTCGGGTTCTTATTGTCGATGACTCTCATTTTATGTGTAAAAGAATTGCTGAAATTCTTGAAGAAGATGGGCAATTTAAAGTCGTTGGAATGGCTAAAAATGGTAGCGAAGCAATTGTTTTAGCGGCAACGACAGAGCCAGATGTGATTACTATGGATGTGGAAATGCCTATTATGGATGGCATTGCTGCGGTTAAACGAATTATGGCAGAAACGCCTACGCCTATTTTGATGTTTTCTGCATCTACGCATGTAGGAGCGCAAGCAACCTTAGATGCTTTGGATGCTGGTGCGATTGATTTTTTACCTAAGCAGTTTAATGAGATTAATGGTGATCATGAAATTGCTCGGCGTATATTAAAAAGCCGAGTACGTAGTGTTGCCTTGCAAGCGGAAAGAATTAAAAGACCACAAGCTCTAGTACTTAAATCTCATCCAGAACGATCACTTCATACTATTTCTCGGCGTAAGTTAAAACGCTATGAGTTTGAGTTATTGGTGATTGTTGCTTCTACAGGTGGGCCGGTTGCTATACAGAAAATTTTGACGGAAATTCCTGCTCAGTGCCCCATTCCTATTTTATTGGTGCAGCATATGCCTGGTAATTTTACCAGTAGCTTTGCGGAGCGTTTAAATGCGTTGTGTAAAATACAGGTGCGAGAAGCCGTTAATCATGACGAATTACTTCCTGGCGTGGCGCTTTTAGCTCCAGGAGGGCAACAAATAGAAGTTGAAGCGCGGGCAGGAAAGAAGTTTGTTGTCTTAACGCCGAAGGTGGCTGGCGATATTTATAGTCCTTGTGCGGATATGACTTTAACAACAGTGGCAAAAGTTTACCGCAATAAGGCTTTGGCTATTGTCTTGACAGGTATGGGTGCAGATGGGCGAGAAGGGGCGAAAATAATGGAGCAAGCAGGATCAGATATTTGGGCTCAAGATGAGGCGAGCTGTACTATTTATGGTATGCCTAAAGCTGTAGTAGAGGCTGGTGTTGTGGCAAAAATATGTACGCTAGTTGAGTTGATGCAAATTTTCAGAGAAATTAACTAATGGATTTTTTTAGTATATTAGGCATATTCATTGGTCTCGGAGCTATTATCAGTGGCAATATTTTAGGTGGAGGTAGCTTAGGCTCCTTGCTGAATGGCCCAGCTCTGGTTATTGTTTTAGGTGGCTCTTTGGGGGCTGTTTTGTTTCAGTACCCACCAAAAGTCATATTGAGGGCTGCGAAAATATTGGTTTGGGTTTTTGTGCCGCAAAAAATTAACCTAAGCGCTGAGATTAATAAAATTGTTGCTTGGAGCTCGCTTGCCAGAAAAGAAGGTTTACTAGGTTTAGAGGCAATTGCCGATAATGAACGTGAATTTTTTGCCCGAAAAGGGCTACAGTTGCTAGTGGATGGTAATGAGCCGGAAATTATTCGAGAATGCTTGGAGGTTGATTTAGATACTAAGGAATATAGTGATTTCCAGGCTGCAAAGGTTTTTGAATCGATGGGGGGGTACGCCCCTACTATGGGGATTATTGGTTCAGTAATGGGCCTGATTCAGGTTATGCAGAATCTTTCTGATCCCGGTATGTTGGGAGTGGGCATTGCAACAGCTTTTGTTTCAACTATTTATGGTGTTAGCTTGGCAAATCTAACGTTTTTGCCAATTTCTGCAAAATTAAAAGCCCATGCTTATGATTTGTCTAATTCAAGAGAAATGATGATGGTCGGTATTGTTGCAATTGCTGAAGGCGAAAATCCGCGAAATATCGAGTTAAAGCTGTCAGGTTTTTTACACGCAGCGACTTAATTGGGCGTCAGAATAATGGCACGTAGACGAAAAAAGCATATTGAGCCACCTGAAGATCATAATCGATGGTTAATTTCTTATGCGGATTTTATTACTCTGCTGTTCGCTTTTTTTGTGGTGATGTATGCCATTTCTTCGGTGAATGTAGGTAAGTACCGGGTATTATCTGACTCGATGAGTGAGGCTTTTGAACGTAAAGGCGCTAAGCAGTCTACTTCAGAGCTAACAGAAGGAGAGGGGGATTCGTCTCTGCCTATTTCTTTGGGAGAGCCAGCTACCAGTGCTATTGAACCGATTGTATTAGATCACTTTATTACCGCAGAAGAGTTGCGTGATGTTGAAATATCTGAGGAAGTATTAGAGGAGCGGCGAAGGTTAGGGCGTATTGCTGAGCAATTTGCATCCGCATTAGAGTCTTTTATTGCTGATGATTTAGTTGAAGTCAAAAAAAATGACTTGTGGGTGGAAATCGAGATTAAAAGTGAGCTACTGTTTGCCAGTGGTGATGCGGCTTTGCAGTCTAAAGCTACGCCCGTGTTAAAAAAAATTAGCGAAGTTTTGCAGGCCACAGAAAACGTTATTTATGTTGAAGGCCATACAGATAATATACCGATAGAAACAATTGAGTTTCCTTCTAATTGGGATTTGTCATCTGCTCGAGCAGTGAGTGTGGCGCGTGAGCTAGTTTATAATGGCACGGATCCTGCTAGATTAGCAGCAGTGGGCTATGGAGATAATCATCCAATTGCAGACAATCAATCGGCGGAAGGGCGCTTCAAGAATAGACGGGTTACTTTGGTCTTAATTTCTAATTCGCTCGCTCGGTATGGCGGCAAAGATAATACACGGACAAAAGAGGTCGTGGAGTAAGTTTTTGCTAGAGCAATTGTTGAGCATGATGAGTCTTTATAGTGTCTTTACTTTTATAGTGAGCAAATATTTAAACTCGCTGTTCATAAATGAGTGTCAATTATGAAAATATGGTCAGTTTCTAATCAGAAAGGTGGAGTGGGTAAGACGACAACGGTAATAACCTTGGGTGGCCTATTATCATCTTGGGGATATAAGACATTGTTGGTCGACCTAGATCCACATGGCTCTTTAAGTAGTTATTTTAAGCAAAACCCTGATGAAGCTCAGGCGAGTGTCTATAATTTATTTCATAATGCCAGTCGCAAAGTCAAAGATTACAATCCTAGGCCTTATATTATAAAAACGGAATTTGATAACTTGTCTATTTTGCCAGCGGCAACCGCTATCGCAACATTGGATAGGCAAGTCGCTTCTTTGGGGGGTATGGGCTTGGTCATTTCTAATGCATTGGCGGAAGTATCTGATGAGTATGATTATGTTATTATCGATAGCCCGCCTATGTTGGGAGTGTTAATGATTAATGCTTTGGCGGCTTGTGAGTACTTATTAGTGCCAGTGATTACCGAATTTTTGGCGCTACAAGGCCTAGATAGAATGGTGCGTACTATTCAGATGGTTTATAAGTCCAGAAAGCAGGCGCCTGGCTATAAAATTATTCCAACAATGTACGATAAGCGTACTAAAGCAGGTACTGAGAGTTTAAATTTCTTGCGTAACAAATATCCAGATAATGCTTGGCATTCTTTTGTGCCGGTTGATACTAAATTACGTGAAGCCAGTAGTATGGGGATTCCTGCCTCTATTTATGATCCTACGTCTAAGGCTGTTGCGAGTTATTCTAATTTGCTGGATGAATTATTGCAGAAAGACAAGCAAGCTAAGATCGCTGCGTCATGAATAAAGCAAACCCTGTCGCGGTTAAGCAGATTGAAGAGCAAGAGCTTGCGCTAGATTCTTATTTAGCGACAATGCTTGCTGAAATCCCAGTAACAGAACTTATTGAAGAGAAAGAGCAGCAAGTTAAAGAGGTAGTTTCTCCGGCTGTTAAAGTTCAAACTATAGCGGTTAAAAAGCAAGAGCAGCAGACTGAGCTTGTTGTTGACGTGGCTTCGAGTGCGGTGGTGAAGGCATTATCTGTTATGCCTAAATATGCTCAGGATGAGTTCTCGGCATTGTTTTTTAAAGTAGGGAATTTAGTTTTAGCTGCGCCATTAACTGATTTGTCTCGAGCTATAAAATTTGACGGAAAAGTAACAAAAATTCCTCAGCAGCCACTTTGGTTTATGGGCTTAAGGGCTGAATCAGAGCAAAAAATAGGCATATTAAATATGGCCTATTTGATACAGGGGAAAAATCGAGCGGGAATAAGAGATTACCAGCAGCAGCCTTTTGCAAATGTTATTTTGACCGAAGATGGTCAATGGGGTTTGGCCTGTGATGAGTTACTAACAGTTGCCAAGCTGACGCCGGAAAAAATTCGTTGGCGTACAGACAGGAAAAATAAGCCCTGGCTGGTTGGGACGGTTATCGAACAGTTGGTAGTGATCGTGGATATTAATGAGTTAGTACCTAAACGGAAAAGATCCGCTAGTATTTAAATTAGGTATATAATTTATTTAGAATCAATGTGTGTAAACTTTAATAATTGGGCGGCATGAGCATGAGTAAGAGTGATGGCAATCAAAATGACCCTATAATGCAGTGGGTGACTTTTCGTTTAGGTGAAGAAAAGTATGGCATTAATGTAATGCAAGTACAGGAAGTTTTAAGGGTTTCTGAGATAGCTCCCGTGCCTGGTGCGCCTTCTTATGTTTTAGGTATCATTAATTTGCGGGGTAATGTTGTCACTGTGATTGATACACGTAACCGCTTTGGCTTGATGTCTAAAGATCAGGATGATGCGACACGTATTGTGATTATTGAAACAGATGAGCACATTATCGGTATTATGGTGGATAGCGTGGCAGAAGTAGTTGATTTAAGAGCTTCTGATATTGAGACTGCACCGAATGTTGGGAATGATGAAAGTTCTAAATATATACAGGGTGTAACTAGTAGAGATAACGAATTATTGATCTTGGTAGACTTAAATAAGTTTTTAAGCGATGAAGAGAATGAAGAATTAGATATGTTCTAAGTTATTAAAATTTATAAAATTAGTGTTTATCTATGTGATATTGTTTTTATGAGTAAAGGCGAAGGAATAAATCATGATTGATATTGAGCCGATTCCCCCAGCTGCGCCTATTGCCCAGCCGGTTAAAATTCACCGTGATGAAAACAGAAAAAACAATCATAATTCCCGGTCTAAAGCAGAAAAAAAGCAAGTACAACTAGATGGCGATGCGGATGATGTGCAACATATTGATGAAATTGTGTAATGGATACTGATCTACTCATTGTTATTGTCTTGTGTTTTTCTTTACTCGGTCTAGGGTTGTTGTGGCTAGTATTGGAGCAGCGAAAATTAAAAAACATTAATCAAGTTTTAGCTGAACAGATAGACAGTATTACAGCAGATATTGCGGGGCTATGTTCGGCTGCTGTTACCGTTGATTCGCGCATCGCTATAAGTGCGGAGCAAATGTCTGATTTGCTTGATAAGCTAGGTGATTATGAGCATAAAGAGTCAGAAGCATCACCTTATCATAGTGTTATTCAAAGAGTCCGTTCTGGCGCTAGTGCGCAAGAATTAATCAAAGACTGCGGCTTAAGCAGAGAAGAGGCTGCTTTATTGATTAAAGTGCATGGAAGTCGCTCCAATTAATCTGTCATTACATTCAATAAAAGCCCTGCTAGGCCGATAACCTAAATATCTGAGAGGTTATTACTATGTCTAAATATCTACGTGCTTTTCTTTTTACCTGTTTATTCGTTATGCAACGGCCTCTTTGGGCTGTGGAATACTCGGCTGATATTTTGAGTGCTTTTTGGGAAAGTAAGTCAAGTAAAACCGCATGCGATTTAACTCAAGCAATTCCAAATTACGGTGAAGCATTTTTTTCGCTACACCCAGAAGAGCCGTTGCAATTTGGTGTTTATCAGGCGCGGAATCAAGGGGTTGTTGTTAGTGAGGCAAACTTATCAGCATTGCCTGCGCCATGGCGGCATGAATTTACGCATTTAAAAAGCTATCCGGTCTATATAGAGCAGCGTGCTCAGTCAAAATATCTTTCGGTTTTTGGTGTTGATGCTGAAGCAATGATTGATGTTTTGCTTGGCACTGAGTTTCCTACCTTTACTTATGTAAATACTTATCAAGAAAAGCCAGTTGAGCAAGTAAAAGTCACTGTTTCTGCAGTTAACTTTCCTGCTGCGTATACGAAGTTTATCGCTTGTAGGCAGCAGTTATTGCCTTATGCAATGGCATCTTTACAAGATAAGGTGTTTTATTTTTCCGAGGCAGGTAAGCAAGTTAATAAGCAATATTTTGTGCTTGTTGAGAAAATCGCTGAGTATATGCAAGTAATGAAGGATACCAGGTTAGTCATAGCTAGTGATACGCAAAGTATAGGTAAGGCGGATGCGAGGTTATTTAAGCCTAGAGCGAAAAAAATTGTCGATTTACTGGTGAAACAAGGCATTAAGGAATCACGTATTGCAGTAAAGTCTGGGTTTTCAGTTACTGATCTAGAAAATAATGACAAAACGTTTCGTGTGCATGTTTTTGGTCCTGATGTTTTAAAGATGTTTTGGTTTAATAAAGGTAGTTTTCACTTAACAGCCAAAGAAAAGCAGCGCTTAGACTTAGTTGCGCAATATATACAGCATCAAACGAAAGCGCTAATCATTAATAGTCATACCGATGGTATGGGGCGCAAGGCGAATAATATGGTTGTGGCGCAAAAGCGGGGCGAGGTTGTTAAACGTTATTTGGAGGCTCAAGGCGTATCAGCGGATAAGTTGGTTGTGCGGGCTTATGGTGAAAAGAAGCCTGTTGCAAGTAATCGTACGCGAGCAGGTCAGGCGAAAAATCGGCGAGTTAAATTGAGTTTTGCGCGTTGATATAAGGTAAATACAGTAGTATTCTGCACTAGTTACGGTGTTTACGTTGAGTATGATAATCTATGTGCTTGTTAATTTTGATGTTTTCTAATTAAACAAAATTATCCTTGAAATTTAAAAAGAGATAATTCATAATAGCTGTTCTTCAACGCTAGTGGTTGTCGACATTATGGTTACTGTGTCGGTCCTCTCGCAACGATATTCTGTCAACTCCGCCAGGCCTGGAAGGGAGCAACGGTAGCAGAAGATTCGTGTGCCGAGATGTGGCTGGCATGGTAGCCGCCCAATCTAAAAATCTACCACGCAGCCATGAATCATCAGGTTCTCGCTAGAAAATGGCGTCCGCATAATTTCACCGAAATTGTTGGTCAAGAGCATGTTAGTCAATCGTTGATTAATGCTTTACAGAACAACCGCTTACATCATGCTTATTTATTTACAGGCACTCGCGGTGTAGGAAAAACTACTATTGCTAGGATCTTAGCAAAAGCAATTAACTGTGAAAATCTTCAAGATTATAATCCCTGTGGGGTTTGTGCTGTCTGCACGGCTTTGGATGAAGGGCGCTTTCTTGATTTAATCGAAGTTGATGCAGCCTCCCGCACTAAAGTCGAAGATACTCGTGATTTATTAGATAACGCGCAATATGCTCCGAATAGTGGAAAATACAAAGTTTACATAATTGATGAAGTGCATATGCTCTCAGGGCATAGTTTTAATGCTTTACTCAAAACCTTAGAAGAGCCGCCTGAGCATGTTAAGTTCTTACTGGCGACTACTGATCCACAAAAAATCCCTGTCACTGTTTTATCCCGTTGTTTACAATTCAATCTAAAGCGACTATCAATTAGTCAAATTAGTGAGCAAATGGCTTATATTCTCGGTGAAGAAAAAATCGAATTTGAAACTAGTGCTTTGCGTTTACTGGCGCGTGCAGCTGATGGTAGTATGCGTGATGGGCTTAGCTTATTAGATCAAGCGATAGTCTATGGTAATGATGTGATCAGTACGGAAACAGTTAGTCATATGTTGGGTACAATTGCTCAGCAGCCAGTAGAAGATTTGCTGCGTAGCTTAGCGGAGAATAATGCCGCAGGCGTACTGCATAAGGTTAATGAAATGGCTGAGTTAACGCCTGATTTTTCCAGTATATTGCAGCAACTGCTACATGTTTTACATCGCTTAGCATTGGTTCAGCAGGTTCCTGCTATGGCGGAGTCGGATGATGATGCTGATATCTTGCGTGAACTCAGTCCGTTATTTTCTGCTGAAGAATTACAGCTGTATTATCAAATTGCCTTAATGGGGCAAAAAGATTTGAGCTTATCTCCAGACCCAAAGTCTGGTTTTGAGATGGTCTTGCTAAGAATGCTTGCATTTAATCCACAAAAGAATAGTGTAAGCGTGCAAAAAGTCACTCCAGCCATTGCGCAAAAGGCATACTCTGCAATGGTGCAAGCGCCAGTGTCCAGGCCTGAGGCTGGCACTGATGAAGCTGGAAATTTGCAATCGAAGCCTGCTGCCCCATCAGCTGCAGATGTTCAAACTATGCCCCCTAGGGACCAGCAGTCATGGCATGAAATAGTGGCAACCATGAAAGTTGTCGGGCTAACTCGCGAATTAGCGAATAATTGTATTTTAGAAGGGGTTGATGAGCAGCAGTGTCGTTTGATTTTAGATCCTAGGCAGGCGCAAATTAGAAGTCCTCGTTCTGAAGAAAAGTTACAAGCAGCTGTGCAAACTTATTATGGGCGACCGCTCAAATTAGTGATTAAAACTGAAGCGGTTGTTGCAGATACGCCGGCTGTGCAAATACAAAAAGATAAAATTAACCGTCAACAGGAGGCTGTTGACGCTATTGATAATGATGAAAATATACAGGCATTAAAAGCAAATTTTGATGCTCGTGTCATTCCTGGTTCAATCGAGCCAGTTCAAAATAATGATTAGGAGAACTTAATGAAGGGCGCACTTGGCAACATTATGCAACAAGCTCAGCAGATGCAAGAAGACATGCAGAAAGCTCAAGCTGAACTTGAAAGCATAGAGATAACTGGCGAGTCTGGTGGGGGGATGGTTAGTATTCTAATGACGGGCAAAAGGGAAGTGCGTAAAGTTTCCATTGATGATACTTTAGTGGGCGATGACAAAGAAATGCTAGAGGATTTAGTCGCTGCTGCGATTAATGATGCGGTGCGTAAGGTTGCTAAAATAAAAAAAGAAAAAATGGGCGATGTGACTGCTGGCATGCCTATTCCTCCTGGGTTTAAAATGCCATTTTAAATATGCAAAAACAAGGCTTATTAACTGAAGTCATTGATGCCTTGTGTTGTTTGCCTGGAGTTGGCCCTAAGTCAGCGCAACGTATGGCACTACATCTCTTTCAACGAGACCGAGGTGGGGCTGATAATTTAGCTAAGGCATTGCAATTAGCAGCCGATAAGCTGGGCAATTGCAAAAAATGCCGTACTTTAACTGAGCATGAATTATGCAGTATTTGTGCTAGCCCTACACGCGATCAACATTTAGTTTGTGTAGTCGAAAGTCCGGCAGATGTTTGGGTTATTAATCAAGCAACAGAGTATCAGGGTGTGTTTTTTGTTTTAAATGGTCGCTTATCGCCTTTAGATGGTATTGGTCCTGATGAAATCGGCATAGATCAGCTTGAGCAGCAATTAGCGAGTCAGCAAATAACCGAGCTTATTCTGGCAACCAACTCTACGGTCGAAGGCGAAGCAACTGCGCATTTTATTGCTCAGTTAGCTTTAGCTCATCATGTGAAAGTTAGTCGTCTCGCGCATGGTGTGCCTGTAGGTGGTGAACTCGAATTTATTGATAGTAGTACGTTGGCGCATGCCTTCAGTGGGCGTCGTGAAATTGAATAGGATAGAGCTATGACAGATTGTTTGTTTTGTAAAATGGTTGCTGGGGAAATTAAGCCTGATGTAGTTTACGAAGATGAGCAAGTTCTCGCGTTTAGAGATATTAGTCCTAAAGCGCCGACTCATATCTTAGTTGTTCCTAAACAGCATGTGGCTACTTTAAATGATTTGCAGGATACAAAACTTGCAGGACATTTATTGCAAACGGTTGCGCAGATTGCAGCAACAGAAGGTATTTCCGAAGCAGGCTACCGTACCGTTATTAACTGCAATAATGAAGGCGGGCAAGAGGTTTATCATTTGCATTTACATTTATTAGGTGGCCGTTCTATGACATGGCCCGCCGGGTAATATAATGCTAAGTAATGTGACTGCAGAGCAGGCTTTTGAGTGGGCTGAGCGTTTAACACGACAAAGTGATTTCAACGCTTTAACCAAAGAAATGGATGTCATTCTAGGGGCGCTATCTGGAGTGCAGAAGGTGGCTATTTATGAGGTTTATGCTGGGAAACAGGTTAGAGCGGATGACAATAGTGCCGTGGAAAGAGTGGTTCGTCGTTTTCCTGTGGACTTTGCAACAATTGAGCACCATGATGAGTTTGCGGATTTATTGAATACTGTGGTTATAGTTACTGATGTTCAAGTGGTTGAGTATAAATCTGAGCGGTTAGTTTTATTGCACATTCCTAATTCTATTGGTCCGGATAGAACGATACTGCTTAAAGCTGAAATTAGCGACCGACTGATTGAGTTGTGTCAGTGCTTATTAGCTATTTACGCTAATCAAGTGCAACTGCATGATAATAAAGAGCGTGATTTGCTGACGCGTTTACCAAATAGGCAGTCTTTTGATATGCGTTTGTTTCAGGTTTGCGAGTATTTTCGCGAGCACCATTTAAGTGATGCAGTGCAAGATAAAGGGTCTTGGATTGCCATGCTGGATATTGATCATTTCAAAGCGGTGAATGATTCTTTTGGGCATTTATATGGCGATGAAGTTTTACTGCATTTTAGCCAAATTATGGAAAAAAGCTTTCGCTATAATGACTTCTTATTTCGTTTTGGCGGCGAAGAATTTATAGTGATCTTGAATCTCGTAGATATGGTCTCAGCTAAAGAGGTTTTTCAGCGTTTTAGAGAAGCCATTGCCCAATTTAAATTTCCAACTGTGGGACGTGTCACAGTAAGTATTGGTGTGACCCATATTGATAGTAATGCCCTGCCAGCAAGTTTACTGGATTATGCGGACAAGGCTTTATATCATGCAAAAGGGTCGGGTCGTAACCAGGTGGTTTTTTATGAGGATATGGATATAGAAATGCCTGTTGAAGACGACTCAGATATTGAATTATTTTAAGGTTACATTTTTTCGCGCAACTTTAGAAAACGTTGATAACGTATTTCAGAAATAACGCCGCTCTCTACCGCCGCACGTACTGCACAGCCTTTGTCTTGTACATGGCTGCAGTCATTAAATTGACAGTGATCTAAATGAGCTTGGAACTCTCTAAAGCCATAAGCTAATTGTCCCTCAGAAAGCCCTGCTAAACCAAAAATTGCCACTCCTGGACTATCAATTAAATCTCCGCCATCAGGTAAGTGATATAGAGTTGCCGCAGTTGTCGTATGTCTGCCATGCTTGGTTGTTTCAGAAACCGTATTAGTTTTTAGGTTTTTATCAGGAATAAGTGAATTGGTTAGTGATGATTTTCCAACACCTGACTGGCCGCTGAAGATATTAATTTTATTTGTTAAGGCCTGCTTTAATTGATCGATACCGATATTATCTAGCGCACTGACACGAAATAATGGATAACCAAGTTTGGTATAAGTTTCGAGTTCGTTTTCTATTCTGTCAGATGCTATTAAATCTGCTTTATTATAGATTAGTAGAGCATCAATGTTGCGGTTTTCACAGATGGCCAAATACTGATCAATTAATAAGAAGTCACAATACGGTTCCGTAGCAAAAACCACAAAAATTTGGTCGATATTAGCCGCAACTGGGCGTGTTTTTTTGCCTTTATTGGGGCGCTCTAAGAGTGAGTGGCGCGGGAGAAGTTCTTCGATCCGGCCTTGCTCTGGTGCAACAATAATGAGCTTAACTTTATCTCCAGCGGCAACGGTTTCTAGCTTTCTACGTGTTTGGCAAAGAATGATTTCATTATTGACTTCAACTGCGATACCTTGGCCTAGGTGGGAAATAACGAGACCTGAATAAAGTTCTGTCATGTGGGTAAATAGGTGGGGTTTTACTGCATTATAGAAATCATAAAGACCGCAGAGAAATATACAATGAATTCTCTGTGGCCTTTGTGTTGTAGGTTTAGCTTGTGCTTATAATTTAGGCTCTAAATGCGCAATACGAATTGCAGCAGGTGGATGACTATAATGAAAGGCAGAAAATAAAGGGTCTGGTGTTAAAGTGCTGGCATTCTCTTTGTATAGCTTTACTAGTCCACTGATTAATTTGCTTGCTTGCGCATGTTCGGCAGCAAAATCATCAGCTTCAAACTCAAACTTACGTTGGAAATAGGCACTAATTGGCGTCATAAAGGTAGTAAAGACAGGCGAAACCAGCATAAATAGCAATAAAGCAGCAGCATTAGAAGCTGCATTGACACCTAAGCCAGTAAAGAACCACTCTTGAGTAATTAGCCAGCCTAGTACACCTAAGCTAATCAAGCTCATAATTGAGCTAGCCACTAGCATTTTAATAACGTGTTTGCGCTTAAAGTGACCGAGTTCATGTGCTAGTACGGCTTCCATTTCATCATCATCTAATGATTCAGCAAGTGTATCAAAAAATACGATGCGTTTATTGCTGCCCATGCCAGTGAAATAAGCATTACCATGACCGGAGCGTTTTGAACCGTCCATAATGAAAATACCATTGCTACTAAAACCGCAACGATCGAGCAATTGATTAATACGCTCTTTTAATGTGCCCTCTTCTAAGGGAGTGAAATCATTAAATAAAGGCGCAATAACGGTAGGATAAAGCCAGCTCATAAGTAATGAGAAACTCATCAAAATAGCCCATGTCCAGATCCACCATGTGTCACCTATTGCTTGCATAACCCATAAAATTAAAGCTAATAAAGGTAGACCAATAACTGCAACTAAAGCAAGTTGCATCAGTTGATCTTTGATGAACTGGTTCATAGTGCTTTTGTTAAAGCCATATTTTTCTTCGATAACGAAGGTTTGATACAGTGTAGTTGGTAGTTCAAATAGGGACATAAGGAAGAAAATGCTCGCTAATGAAGCTATTCCTGCAACGATAGGCGAGAATTCAAAGCCCGCCCAAAAGTTAAAAACTAAGCTAATACCGCCACCGAGTGTGAGTAGTAATAAAAAAACGATACCGACAACGCTATCTATGTCGCCCAGCTTACCTTTTTCTACAGTGTAATCAGCCGCTTTTTGATGCGCTTCTAAGGTGATAGACTCTGTGAAAGCTTCGGGTACTTGATCGCGATGTTTGAGTACATAGCTTGCTTGGCGTTTGGATAGCCAAAATTGCACGGAATAAGAGAGCACCAGTGCGATTAAAAATATATAAGTAAAAGTATTCATTTGTGGATAAATTTAAAGAGTTAAAAAAGGGCTTAGTTGAGCATTAGCCATACAGATTAGCCAATGCTACAATTTACCGCAACTTTAAATGAATATATGGACTGAGTAAATGACTCAAAATGCGGAAAATCTTATCTGGATTGACTTAGAAATGACGGGCTTAGACCCAGATAATGATTTAATTATTGAAATAGCAACGATAGTAACTGATAAATACTTGAATGTGTTGGCGACAGGCCCTGTGCTGGCTGTGCATCAAAGTGATGCTGCTCTCTCTGCTATGGATGATTGGAATCAAGAGCATCATGGTAAATCTGGACTTATTGAGCGGGTTAAAGCTTCGGCAATTAATGATGCGCAAGCTGAGCAGCAAACCATTGAATTTTTAAAGCAATGGGTGCCTGCTGGTACCTCACCTATGTGTGGTAATAGTATTGGTCAAGATCGACGTTTTTTATATCGTCGCATGCGCCATTTAGAAGAGTTTTTCCATTATCGTAATTTAGATGTTTCTACACTTAAGGAGTTGGCTGCACGTTGGGCTCCTGAAGTGAAAGAATCATTCAAGAAAAAAGAAACGCATCAAGCTTTGGAGGATGTTATTGAGTCGATTGAAGAATTAAAGCATTATCGTGAGCATTTTATTAAAATTTAATCAGGTCTGACATGAACTCATTAATTGCCGTTGCTTTTGGTGGCGCGGGTGGCGCGGTTCTGCGTTTCTTAGTGTCTTCTGGAGTTTATCAGTGGTTAGGTCGAGGGTTTCCCTACGGTACATTGGCTGTTAATATTATTGGTTCTTTTTTTATTGGCTTATTGACCGAGGCGCTAATTTTACAGCGTATCCCTATTAGCCTTGAATATCGCGCTGCGATTTTGGTTGGTTTTTTAGGTGCGTTCACGACATTTTCTACTTTTTCATTAGAAACTATTTATTTACTTGAGCAAGGCAATATATCTAAGGCACTATTAAATATAGCGATTAGTATTTTTGCTTGTTTATTTGCAGTCTGGATAGGGCTGCTCATGGCAAGGTCATTATTTATGTATTCAGGGGGTGTTGCGCGCGGCACCGAATGGATGTTCCCGTATGCCTTGTTAGTAGTTAATGCGATAGGTATTTTTTTGATCGGTCTCATTGCGACTACCTTGATGCAGAAAGTCGATATTATTGAAGAGTATAAAGTCGCTATTGCTGTCGTTTTGGTGGGAGTGTTTATTACTTTGTCTGGATTATATTTGATTTTGCATCTTATCGAGGGCGGGTTTTCTATAAAAACACATGTAAATTTAATGCTAGGCGTATTTTTAGCGAATACTTTAGTTTGTTTGTTTTTTCTGTGGATAAGTTTATTGGTAGGTAAGCAATTATGAGTCAAAGGGAAATTACTATTGCGCGTGTTTATACCTTAGAAGGTCATGACCATTTAAATCAAACCTTGGAAATTTTACAGCATGAGGAAGTCGCCGGCGTCACAGTAACCAGAGGTATTGCTGGTATTGGTTCGACAGGAGAGTTACATACTTCATCGTTATTGAGTTTATCCTTGGAATTACCGATTATTATTGAATTTCATGATGAGCCAGAAAAGGTAGAAAGCATCATTGCCACTCTTAAAGCTAAGCTAGACCTTAAGCATATTGTGAGTTGGCCTGCTACGGCGCATATTTAAAGCATAAGAGATTATTTCTTAATCCTAATTAAAAAAACTAAAAGGTAACAATTAACATGTTAGACCCGCAATTATTTAGATCAGATCTTGAATCTGTGCAAGTGCAACTAAAAAGACGAGCTATTGATTTCGATGCTGATTTTTATACTGATTTAGAAAATAAACGTAAAGCAATACAAGTTAAAACTCAAGAATTACAAAATGAACGTAATTCTCGCTCGAAAGCGATTGGCCAAGCGAAAGCAAAAGGTGAAGATGTACAGCCTTTATTGGATCAAGTACAAGGGTTTGGCGATCAATTGAAAGAAGCTGAGATTGAGCTTGCTGGTGTGCAGGCGCAAATGCAGGCTTTGATGGAGAGTTTACCCAATATTCTTGATGCTGCTGTGCCGGCAGGTAAAAGCGAAGATGATAATGTTGAAATAAGCCGTTGGGGCGAGGTGCCTAAGTTTGATTTTGAAGTGAGGGATCATGTCGATTTAGGTGCATTACACAAAGGCATGGACTTTGAAGTGGCGGCTAAAATTACTAGTGCGCGTTTTGTAGCATTGAAAGGTAATATTGCGCGTCTGCAAAGAGCTTTGGTTCAATTTATGCTGGATACGCATGCTGATGATCACGGCTATGAAGAAACTTATGTGCCTTATATTGTTAATGCCGATAGTTTGTACGGTACGGGGCAATTACCTAAGTTTGCCGACGATTTATTTAAAGTAAGCTCTGACCCAGATTTATATTTAATTCCGACAGCTGAAGTGCCGGTGACTAATATCGTGCGTAATGAGATTGTTGATAATGCCGATATGCCAATGAAAATGGTCGCGCATACGCCGTGTTTTCGTAGTGAGGCAGGTGCTTATGGTCGGGATGTGCGCGGTTTAATTCGTCAGCATCAGTTTGAAAAAGTTGAATTAGTGCAAGTGGTGAGAGCAAGTGAGTCCGAGCAGGCGCATGAAGACTTAACAGGGCATGCTGAAGCTATATTGCAAAAGTTAAACTTACCTTATCGTAAAGTTTTATTGTGTGCCGGAGACACGGGTTTTTCTTCGTCAAAAACTTATGATTTAGAAGTTTGGTTGCCAGGTCAAGATACGTTTAGAGAGATTTCTTCGTGTAGTAACTTTAAAGATTTTCAAGCACGTCGTTTAAAAGCTCGCTGGCGTAACCCAGAAACAGGTAAGCCGGAATTAGTGCATACTTTAAATGGCTCGGGTTTGGCCGCAGGTCGTACTTTAGTTGCTGTGATGGAAAATAACCAGACTGCAGAAGGTGATATTAATATTCCGGAAGCATTACAGTCTTATATGGGCGGGTTAAAGGTGATTAGCGTAGGTAAATAAAAACCGAAGGGGGGCGTATGTCGCACACACGGTGAAGGTGTCAGTTGTTTTATTGACTGGTTTTGCTTTGTTCGAGGGTTGCGTTAGTGCAGGGGATGATGAGGCTAAAGCCTTGGATTTTTCTTTGCATTGGACGATGAAAAAGTATGCTCCAGTTATTATTAAGCACAGAAAGGATGAAACATTAGATATTCGAGGTATTTTTGAATCTAAAGAGGAGGAGTTGAATATAGAGCTGGATGCTCATTTTGAATCGCCACATAAGGAAAATAAAGATCGAGAGGTTACGCCAGATGGATTAGGTGTTGGTATTAAATTTGGAATTTAAGACATAAAAAAGCCCCTGTTACTTTAGTAGTAACAGAGGCTTTTTTGTTGGAGCTATTGGTTTTTTATCTACCAGTAATGGTAAAGCCTACGCGACGGTTTTCTGCGCGTCCAGCTTCCGTATCATTAGTAGCAATAGGAGTTGACTCACCAAAACCTTTAACGGTTATACGGTTAGCATCAATGCCTTTACTAGCTAAATGATCTTTAACGGCTTGCGCTCTGCGTACTGATAAACCTTGGTTATAGTTAGCATCGCCTCGGCTATCAGTGTGACCTTCAATTTGAACAGTCATGCTTGGGTTTACTTCCAAGATATGTACTGCATTGTCAAATAAGGAAGCATACTGTGCTGGGATTTCAGCTTTATCGAAGCCGAACTCAAGTTCATTAAATGACCAGCAGCCTTGTGAGTTAACATGCGCTCCTTTAGAGGTGCCAGGGCATTTATCTCTGCTGTTAATAACACCATCACCATCAGTATCATTATTAACGGTTGCGACGACAGGTGTCAGAACGGTTTTATTAAATAACATGCCTTCAACAAATGAAGCGACTGCAGGGCTAGAGTTTAGTTCCGCAGCTGTTATACCAGTTCCACAGCCAGCAATAGCAGATAAGCCTTGTAAGAAAGCTTTGCCTTCTTGATTATCTTCGTTGCCAACCCAAACAGAGTAGACGCATAAACGATCACCAAATTTATCTTCTAAATCTTGTGTCGCTGATAACGCTCTTGAAGATATTTGGTGGCCATCACTGATAACTAATAATGCAATATTGCCAGGTGCTTTGTCAAGATCGGTTGATGCTGCAGATAGTGCGTCTTCCATTGGAGATCCGCCGCTAGCGCACTCTGCTTGGTCAAGGCTTGATTGAACGGCATTAGTTGAATAGCTGCTAATGTCTTGCACAAGATCATTTGAACAAAAGCCAAAACCAAAAGTACGCAAACCTGAAGAAAGTTTGATATTTTCTGGGATAGATTTATTGATGTTATGTAAAGTTTGCTTTTCTACATTAAATTTTGTATCACCTGAAGAATTGCCGTCATAAACCGCGTTAGTAGAAGAAGATGCATCTAAAACAACAAATAAAGTATCGGTTTTTTGTTTAAAATCAGCCGTTGAGCTGTTTTGTCCAACAGGAGCAGCAGTAAAGCTTGGGTATGAGGTTGCTTGAGTTGCACAACCCGATAATAAAGCTAGACCTGTAATGGATACAGCAGGGATTATTATTTTCTTTAGCATATTTTCTTCCTAAAAACGTGAGAATAATATTCAATTTTAACAGTTTTATTTTTTTTTGAAAGCAACATTACAAAATGTGAGTTTTACATGGAATAATAGCTTGTAAATTAATTGGATGGGAGAAGGGTAATGAAAGTAGTACAAATAATAATTGCTGGTTGCTTACTAGTTATCAGTATGAATAGTTTTGCGGATGTTTTTTCTGATATAAAACAGCAAGCAGAGGGCGGGGATGCATTGGCGCAAGCTAAAATAGGAGCTATGTATCAGTTAGGTCGAAACGGAGTAGGTAAAGATGCACAAGAATCAGCAAACTGGATGCTGAAAGCGGCAAACCAAGACATGGTTGAGGCGCAGGTTTTTATGGCGGCACTCTATGATCGAGGTTTAGGTGTTAAACAGAATTATACTAAAGCAACCGAATGGTATGAAAAAGCAGCAAAACAAAAGCATGGGACGGCTCTGGCGATTTTAGGCCGAAATGAAGTGGCAAAGGGTGGTATAGCTTTTGATTATAAAAGCATGCGCCTAAGAGCATCGAAACAAATTCCTGTAGAATACTCCAAACGATTTTTAAGACAGAAATAAATATATAGAACTATGAGTGTAAAAACACGATTTGCCCCAAGCCCAACAGGCTACTTGCACGTAGGCGGTGCTCGTACTGCTTTATTTTCTTGGTTGCATGCAAAAAAGAATAACGGAACCTTTGTTTTGCGTATCGAAGATACTGATTTGGAACGCTCAACACAAGCATCAGTAGATGCAATTTTAGAAGGTATGGAGTGGCTGGGTTTAGGTTATGAAGAAGGGCCTTTTTATCAAACGCACCGCTTCGATCGCTATAAAGAAATTATTCAGCAATTATTAGATCAAGGTGATGCTTATTATTGCTACTGCTCTAAAGAAGAGCTGGAAGCTTTACGTGAACAACAAATGGCAGATAAAGAAAAGCCACGTTATAACGGTAAATGCCGTGAAATTTCTGAAGATAAAGCTGAATTAAATCGCGTCATTCGCTTTCGTAACCCTGACCAAGGTGAAGTAGTCATTGATGACCTAGTTAAGGGTAAGATTGTCGTTGCCAATAAAGAACTAGATGATTTAATTATTGCCCGTACGGATGGAACGCCAACGTATAACTTAACCGTTGTAGTTGATGATATGGATATGGGGATCACTCATGTAGTGCGCGGTGATGATCATGTTAATAATACGCCAAGACAAATAAATATTTTAAAAGCGCTAGGTGCAGAGCTGCCGCATTATGCCCATTTGCCGATGATCTTAGGTGATGATGGGGCTAGATTATCAAAGCGCCATGGTGCTGTTAGCGTAATGCAGTACCGTGATGAGGGCTATTTGCCTGAAGCTCTGTTAAATTATTTAGTTAGGTTAGGTTGGTCGCATGGCGATCAAGAAATCTTTAGTAAAGCAGAGATGATTGAATTGTTTGATCTGAGTCAGGTCAATGTTTCAGCTTCTGCATTCAATACTGAAAAACTATTATGGCTTAATCACCAATATATTATGAATAGTGAGCCTGAGCTGGTTGCTAAGCATCTTGAGTGGCATATGCAGCAGCGTGGGATAGATGCGGCAACACAAGGTCCTGCTTTGGTTGAGCTTGTTAAGGCGCAACGCGAGCGATGTAAAACATTGGTTGAGATGGTTGACGCTAGCCTGTATTTTTATCAAGATTTTACTGAATATGATGAAAAAGCAGCAAAGAAAAATTTTAAAGCAGATGCTATTGTGCCATTGCAAGCTTTATTAGATGCTTTTAATAGCGTGGTTGAGTGGGAAGGCGGTGCGTTACATGAAATAGTCTTGCAAACAGCCGAAACTTTAGAGTTAAAATTAGGTAAGGTTGCACAGCCCTTGCGTGTTGCAGTCAGTGGCGCAGGAATGTCACCGTCTATTGATGTTACTTTATCTTTATTGGGCAAGGAAAAGACTTTAAAACGTCTCGAGAATGCAATAAATTACATAAAAGAAAAAAATAACTAGACACAGTTAGATTTAGGTATATAATAATGGAACTCAACTAAGGGGCCATAGCTCAATTGGGAGAGCGCAACACTGGCAGTGTTGAGGTCGGCGGTTCGATCCCGCCTGGCTCCACCAAGTTTTTAGTTTGATAAAAGTTCAAGGTCCCCATCGTCTAGAGGCCTAGGACACCGCCCTTTCACGGCGGTAACGGGGGTTCGAACCCCCCTGGGGACGCCAATTTAAAACTCATAGGAATTGAGTTTTTCGGCTTGAAAAAGCTGTTTTATGTTACTTCGGAAAATGATAGCAATATCATTTACATTAATAGTCTTAGTCCCCATCGTCTAGAGGCCTAGGACACCGCCCTTTCACGGCGGTAACGGGGGTTCGAACCCCCCTGGGGACGCCATATTAAGAACCATCTACTCATTGAGTAGATGGTTTTTTTTTGCCTGTGGGAAATGCAGGTAAAGAAAACTGATGAACAAACTTATTCAGCACCAATTATCTAAGTAAATTATTTATACGCTGAGGATAAAGGTTGGACTAAATCTTTTAAAAGTTGTTATCATTCCATTTCTGGACATCAATAGTAGGTTACTTGAAGTAAGGATTCTCAAGTCTCTTTTTTCCTTTAACGGTGACATAGCCAAGATTTGAGTCATGGAAGGCGATGGTGACCTATCAGAAAATTACAATGATTAGCTTGATTGGAGTCATAAAATATGATCATTGCTGATGAAGGATTTTTGGGTTACATTTTTCAATAAAGTGTTCAGGTTTCAATTGTAAATAGCAAGGTTTGTGTAATTAAATGCACTATAAAAAGTAGACCAACAGATGCATTAGTTGCTTGTTATATCTATAATGTTAGCTATATTTTTCTGATGTAATGAGGTTTATTTTATGAAGACAAGTACTATCGCAGACGCTAAAAATAACCTATCCCATTTAATTCATCAACTAGAGGTTGAAGAGCCTATCCATTTAACGCGTTATGGTAAGCCTGTCGCAGTTATGATGTCTGAGAACCAATATCGAACATTGATTTCACCCCCCTAAGAGTTTAAATTTGGCAATTTTGAATTGGCGATCTCAGTTAGGTGAAGAGACTGATGTTGGTCTAACTGAGGGTGAGCTTAATGTAATTCGGAAAGAGTCTAGTGGGCGTGATTTTACATGGGACGAATAAAGTATTTGCTGGATACCAATATCCTTTCTGAACCCGCAAGACAAAAACCAAATGACAAGGTCATGCACTGTTACCAGATTCTAAACGAAAAGCACAGTTACAGGCTTATTTATTAACATTACAGGATTCTGGGTTAATCATTTTGCCTTATGAGCAAGCGGAGGCTGAATGGTTTGCCTACCAACGAGCTGTTTTAAAAGAACAAGGGAAAACAGCTGCGTATGCTGATGGGGAGATTGCAGCTATCGCGGCAGTTAATAATTTAACATTGGTTACGCGTAATACTGATGATTTTAGTGTCTATAATAATTTATCATTAGATAACTGGTTTGAGTAAACCTTGGGGTGAGAAATAAATTTTTACGCGGTCTATTTTTTTGTATAAAACCGACCCCCTTTGCTTTCCAATTGATTACTTTCTAGTAGAGTGTGTAAGGTATTTAAACGAATGCCATATCGAGTGTTAGGCGGGAATAATCCCATCTTTTTATCAAAACTACATTGTTTTTTATAGTTAGGGTAATCTTTCGTTAGGTAGTGCGTTTTAAAGTATAGAGGCTGTGGAACATATTCTTCGCTAGCATCAAAGAAATCGATTGTTTGTTGGGCTAATTTTACTTTGGCAGGCCCTTTTAATAAAGGCAGGGGCGAATCATAAAAATTCTCGTATTCCATAAATGACACTTTACCCGAGTGGAAATGGATTTTAATAAGCTGCATTTCATCTAAATCACCAAATAACTGATTGCCAGAGCCGACATAAATACGTAGTAGCGCTGGAAGCAGTTCGATAAAGTCTTTATGAAAAATAAGAGAGTGATTATCAAATAATACGCTTGCAGGTAATATTTCGTGGGCTTTTAGACAGTTTTCTATAATCAGTTCTGTATTGGAGATTGAGTAGAGCAATTCACGGGCTATTTCTGTCACAGTAATATAGTTGCCGAAAAAAGCCTTTACATTACGTTGAAGCTGTTCGGGGAGGTGTATGTAAGGTTTTCTTTTTTCAAATTGCGAAAGCGAAAAATAGACTAATAGGTCTTTTCTACGGTAGTGTTTAGCCGCTTCAAATTCGTTATCTTCAAATAGAGTATTTAAAAGGCCGAATATTTTACTGTGCGAGCCAGTTAATTCATCTGTTTTTGCGAATTTATCATTTGCAGGGACACGTCCTAAAGCTAAACAGCTATGCAAAAAATCATTAAACAATTGTTCATTTTCAGCATAAACTAATTCAAAATTTTCTTTGTGGCTCGTTGGTCGAGTGGTGATTTGTTTTTAGCTGTAATGACGTTTTTGTCGATTGGCTAAAAATAATTGCTCTTCCAATTTGTCTTTAAAAATAAAGAATGATAATTATGCGGACAGTTCTTTTTGCTGTGCTATTATTTTTACTTAATTCAAGTACCTTCCTGGCTTATTAAATACACTATGAAAAATTGGGCCGATAAAATCAAAAAGAACTTTGCGTTTCGTCGTCAGTCAGACTTGACTGATGAGTGTGTTATTGACTTGGATGCGATTGCTGAGCAGTTGGCAATTAAGGAAAAGGCTGAAGCAGCGGCAGATAATGATTTGCCTCGGCAAGATGCGGCAATTTCTGATAGTACTGAGCGAGAAATTCAGTCTTACTTTAGTAGCAGAATGACGAATATTAATCGCATTGTTAATGAAGGGCTCTGTTTCCGCAATACCTCGATCACAGATACAAACCTACAAGATGAACGCGCATTAATTAGCAATCATACTGAGCATTCTAAGCTGGCGGTAAAAAGTTTAATGGCGCGTGAGTTTCGTGCCTTAAAGCAACTGAAGAAAGAATCAGACGATATTGAACGAGAATTTCAGGCTTTTCAAAATGATAATAAGCTACAGCGCACGGCACATTACCCTGATTCTCAATTATTATATTTTGCTATTATTTTATTATTCTGGCTTTTAGAGTCTGCGGGTAATGGCTATTTTTTTGCCGAAGGGTCGGAGCTGGGCTTGTTAGGTGGTGTAGGGCAGGCGGTGATTATTGCGGCGATTAATATATCTATTGCCTTCTTTTTAATGGGCTGGATTTTTAGGTATAAAAACCATGCCTCCTTAGGGAAAAAAGGGTTAGCTTATATAAGCCTCACTATCTATCTTCCTTGTGTATTCGGTTTTAATTTGTTGGTTGCGCATTATCGTGAATATTTTGCTGTGCAACCAGGAGAGGCGGGAAACCTTGCTGTACAGCGCTTTATCGAAGCTCCCTTACACTTATCTGAGTTTAATTCTTGGATTTTGTTTTTTATGGGGTTGTTGTTTGCCATCTTTGCTTTTATTGATGGTTATAAGCGCGATGATGCATACCCAGGCTATGGTAAGTTACATCGACGCTTACAAATTTTGCATGAAGATTACGATGAGCACCGTGATGATGTGGTTATGCAAATTGAAGATGTACGCCATGATTTCTTACGTAAACTAGAAGAGATGAAGCAAGCAGTTCTATTGAAGCATACTCGACTAGTACATTTAGTAGAAGATAAGCAGGTGTTTGTGGCTGAATACGAGCATGCGATGGCTAATTTTCATGCTGCTGCCAATGCCTTGATTTATCGCTATCGAGATATCAATAGCAGTCTGCGCAAAGATGCTACTCCTGCTTATTTTGAGCAAGATTGGCTGCCCAGTAATGAATTTAAAGTCCGCGGTGCGCAAGATGATATTGCGGTAGTTGAAGAACAGAAGCAATTGTTTCAAGATTTTCCGCATTATTGCCAGCAAAGAGCGAATGAGATTGAAAAACTTTATGTACTATTTTTTCAGCAATTACAAAGTATTGACCCCGATTTTAAATTGGATAAGACGGATGCTAATTCGGTGTTAAATAATGTCTAGATACCGAAAAAGAAAACAAGCTGTACAACGGAAAAATTTAATAGGCTTAGTAGTTATTTTTGCTGTGCTTGTCTTAGTCGCCTTCCTCTCTTTTTTTCGTTATGAATTGCAGAATAATCAGGCAGCATACGATCCTGATACCTTGTGTCCTATCGATGTTTCTAGCCCTAAATATGTTGCGCTAGTTTTTGATAAAAGCGACATGTATAACAAGATTCAGCAACAATTCTTGCGCCGTTTTTTTAGCGAATTTAAAGCTAAATTATTACCGAGCACTCGCATTTCCGTTTATGTGATTGATGCGAATAATAAAGAGATTTCACCTGATTTTGTAGTCTGCGCACCTAGAACGGGCGATGATGCGAATGCTTTTTATGAGAATCCTAAGCTGATTAGGCAGCGCTGGCATGAGAAATTTGAACAACCTTTAGATCAAGCCATTGATGGATTTATGCAGCCAGCTCAGGCTGATTATTCTCCGATTATGGAAGTATTTCAGACTATCTCACTGAGTGCTTTTCCTGTTGGCGCTGAAGCTGCACAAAAGCAAATTATTGTTATTTCGGATATGTTGCAGCATACACCGGAATGGTCGCATTATCGCAGCCAGGTGGATTTTTCTGAACTGAAAAAGAGTTTGTACTATCAGCGTATTAATACCGATTTACAACAGGCGGAAGTGAATATCTTATATGTACGACGTGAAGGTATGGAAAAATTACAAAATAAGCGACATGCTTTTTTCTGGTCTGATTTTATCCAGTCTATCGGTGGGCGAGTTACTTTGATTGAAAAAATTGACGGATAAGCATAATGAGCTATGAAAAACTACAGCAAGGGCTGATACGCGACGTGCGCCAAATGTTCATTTTTGCGCTGTCTGGCGGAGTTTTAAGTGTTTGCTTGCCACAGTATTTCAATCTTCCGCTGCTGGCTGTTGTCCTTCCCTTATTGTGTATGATTATTTATACCTGGGTAGGCTATTTGCATAGTGTCGAAAGCGCTTTTATGGAGCAGTTTGCAGACAGTGTTTATTACTTGGGCTTTCTATTAACGCTCGTTGCTTTGGTCGTTTCCTTATATTTTTATCAAAGTGATAGCTTAGAAGCCAGTTTATTAACTGCTAATTTTAGTCTGGCCTTAATCACGACGATATTCGGACTAGCGGTCAGAATTTTTATTAATAATTTTCAGCTTGATTTAAATAGTATTGAGCGGCAAGTCATGACTGAAGTAGAGCAAGCTGCTAATGAGCTGGTAAGAAAAGCGAAGTTGATTTCTATGCAACTGGATGTTTCGCATCAAGAAACTCAAGTAGCTATTCAGCAGTCAATTGCTCAAGCGGCAGAAGGCATGCAAAAAATGGCACTGCTAATGGAAGAAAATACTCAAGCGAGTACGACTGCATTGCAGAATAATATTCAAGCCACTAATCAAACCATTACCGGCGTAGTCGATGTGTTTGCTAAAAACATACAAAATATAAAGCTACCTGAGGAAATATTTGCTGAAAAGTTAAGTACTCCTTTGGAGCGTTTATTAATTCGCTTAGATGAAACGCAAGTGTTACTGAAAGAAGTCAATATAGGGCAGGGGGAAATTTCACAAAGTACGCAAAGTATTGTTTCCAGTATCAGTAGTACGGCAACTGAGGTGGATATTTTGGCTAAATCGATAGGCTTGTTTAATGATAAATTACAGGCGAATACTAAGCTGAATGATGATTTTTTCCAAGTAGTTAAAGAAGTTTCTACTTTATCAGAAAAAACATTAGGTATTTCTGAAGGCCTTGATCAACAGGCTGAGAAGTCATCTTTAGCGATGCAGAATTTTACTAAGTTAGTCGGTGCTGTGAATTCCCTGCCTGATGAGCTGGACACTATGTCGTTTAAATTAAAACAGTCCTCAGAGCATGTTTTTACCGCTTTTCAAGCGATTGCTGATAATACTCATTCGGGCGCTAAGATTGGAGCTGATTTGCAGGAAATTGCACATGCTTTAACTAATACCCGAGAAACAGTGAAGCAGATTTCAGACTTTGGCATGCATGTAACGTCGACTTTTAAACGCTTAGAAACCTTTAATACGTTAATGGAGCAACATACGCAATTAATGGCGGATATGGGCGGTGTTGCTCAGGTAGATATTGATTTGGCTAAACAACATCAGCAAGAAATGTCTGACATTTTACAACAATCAAGAGAATCACTAGGGTTTATGCAGCGAGACCTTATTACTAGCATTAAGCAGAATAATGAGCGTTTAGCGGACTGATTATGGCTACGCAAGAAGGTCGTCGTTCTTTTTTATTGGGTATTACGCTAAATGAGCTAGGCTTTATTATGTTTTTTTTGTTGATGATTGTTAGTGCAGCAACCTTACAAAATACGAAACTAAAACTAGCGGATGAAATTCAGCAAAAGGCCAAGTTACAAGCTGAAATTGATGCGCAGCAGGAAAACGAAGATAATTTTAAGCGCCTACAATTATTAGAAAGCCGTTTGATGCAAGCTGCAGGTTTTGCTACTGAGCCCAGTGAACAACAGTTAAATGAACTTTTCGTAAGATTACAAGAAGCACAAGCTGGAATCGAATTGCAACAGACTAATACCCAATTAAAGCGTGAATTAGAGGCTTTGCAAGATTATAAAAAGTTAGTCGATGTGTTGGCGAGAAATGGTTTGGCTGATGGTTCACCGCAAGCAGTCGAGAAATTACTAAATAAGGCTGAGACCGCGTTGCAGGAGCAGAAAACGCTTGAAGGTCGGTTGGCTTATATGCAGAAAAAATTGCAAGCAAATGGTCTGGATCACCCGCCTTGTTGGGCTGATGCGCAAAGTGGCGCGGTGGAATATTTATACAATATCACTTTGTACGAAAACAAAATGCACATAACCGCTGCTTGGTCGGATCATCGCAAAGCTGATTTGCGTTTAATTCCTAGTGCTGAAAAGTTAGCTGGAAACACAGTGACAGTACAGCAACTGGACAAGCAAGTTGCCCCCTTATTTGCCTGGAGTAAAGCGCATAGCTGCCGCCATTTTGTGCGCATTAAAGATGATAGTAAGACCTCTAAAGAAGCGTTTAAACGACAGATGTTAGCGATTGAGGCTTATTTTTATAAGTATTTGGAACGTTAAATTGAGTGACTCATCTTGGTCACTAAATTCAGAAGGTTAGTCTTTGTGGGAACGGCTTTAGCCTCGACTTTGTCACAAGTCGAGGCTAAAGTTCTGCGCTGTTGAGCTAAGAATAAGCTCCCTTCTCCAGAGACATAGGTATCTACACAAGTCTAAAAGCCTTTGTATGATTAAAGTAGCAGTGAATACAAGGTTTTTATTAGAATAGGATTTCTAATAAAAATGATGTGGCAGGCCGATAGCCTTCTGGTTCTAAAGAAGCCGTGGGAGAGCGATGGTCGCCGCATCATCCCCAATTAACTCGAACAGTTGCCAAGAACTCAAGATTCCGTATCTACAAGGCAGAGAAACTAGGGAATTTAATTATGGCAAACATAACTTATGAATTCAATATTGGAATTGATGTATCAAAACAAAAATTAGATGTTTCATTTAACGATAAAGAAACGGCGATATTTGCAAATACATCTCAAGGATTTAAGCAGTTTCTAAAATCGATTAAAAATAAGAGCAATACACGTGTTGCCATGGAAGCGACGGGGGGGTATGAAAGACCGTTCGCACATTTTATTCAAGATCAAGGGATGGCTGTTCACCGCCGACTACAACAGGAAGGAACAACGTTTCGCGTTATTTTAAATGAGGTAAGGAGTGAACTTGCAGATCAATATATTCAAGACAGCAGCTTGAATCTGAATGAAATTTCTTACCTATTAGGATTTTCAGAAATGAGTTCTTTTTCTAGGGCATTTAAACGCTGGACCGGTGACCCTCCTAGCTTTTACCGCTAATGTTACCCTTGAATTTTCTAATACCTTACTTGAATATTAACTAATTCTAATGATTTAATCTAAGAGAAAGGTATAATAGGCAGAAGATCACTAAACGAGTTTGTTATTCTTCTGTCATTGAATATGCTAAATGGCAGATGATTTTATTTTTTAGAGCATGGAGATTGTACAATGAAGAAAATTATCGCGGGTTTAGCGCTGTCATTAATCACTTCCGTTTCATATGCTGAAACTTTTAGCTGTACTACTTATAGTGATGGAAAGGCTGCTGAAGAAAAGCAAAAAGTTAATGCCAGTAAAAAAGCAGTTGCCGAGTCAAAAGCCGCTTCTCGCCTAAAAAAAGCAGGCGTTAAATTTGATTACGTTGATTGCAAATAAGCCAAGACTAAGCAAAATATAAAATAGCGAGCGTAGAATCTTCTATATTTTTACGTTACGCTATTTTTCTAATACAAAAACGAGCCAGCAATTTATCATAAGGATAACTATTCAACCTGTAAGTGCCCAACTTACTTATCAGCCAGTAAAATCTACTATATACTGATCAGCCTTTAATATAGAGAGTAGCTGCGTGTCTGATTTATTGCAACTTGTCCAACACCTACATATCCCAACTAGCTCACAAGAACTATTACAAGCTCAACGCTTATTTCACGGCCGTGGACATGCGTATGACGGTTTACATCATGTCACTATAGACTGGTTACCTCCGGTTACTTTAATTACTTTATTTTCCCCTGAAACGAAAACTGACATTGCAGCATTAGCTGATTATTTGCTAACTCAACTACCTAACTGTAAAAGTGTTCAAGTTCAGCACCGGCATGAATTGTCGGGACCGATTGATATTGTTCTCGGTGAAACGATTACACGACTGGCTATCACGGAAAATAATTTACAGTTTAATCTATCTTTAGGTCAATCGCGCAATACCGGCTTATTTCTGGATATGCAGAATGGACGGCGTTGGGTTCAAGAGCATGCTCAAGGTAAACGCGTGCTCAATTTGTTTGCTTATACCTGTGGTTTTTCAGTTGCCGCTATTGCTGGCAATGCCCAGTCTGTTTTGAATGTTGATATGAGTAGTGCCGCGCTGAATGTAGGGAGAGAGAATCACCGTTTAAATCAGCAGTCATTAGCTCAAGTACGCTTTGAAAAATTGGATATTTTTAAATCCTTCAGTCGTTTTAAAAAACGCGGCCCTTTTGATCTATTGATATGCGACCCACCGACATTACAAAAAGGCAGTGTCGATATTATTCGTGATTACCCAAAGATATTACGCCGGCTTGATCAATTTATGGCACCAAATGCGACTTTGATGCTGTGTTTAAACGCTCCAGAATTAAAACGCGACTTCTTACTTGAGCATATGGCTGAATTAGCGCCAACTTACCATTATATTGAAGAAATTAAGCCACCCGAGGTTTATGTTGAAGCCGAGGATAAAGGTTTGAAGGTTTTATGCTTTAAGAAATGAGAGGTAACTAATATGCGAATCTCACATTCTGTGAGAGTGGATTTAGCCACGCTACGCGACTAAAGTCGCTCCCACAAAGCTTCAGATTCTATGTTGTTTTTTGGTTCCTAAGCACGTTAATGAGCTATGCTGCTTCTTAATACAGGAAGTGCTAATCAAGTCCCGTATTACGCAAGCTTCATACGAGTTACAGTTTTAATCCGCTTTTTCTGTCTCAATATGCTGTTTCGTCACTCTAAAAATAATCGGGCTTAATAAAACTAATGCAATCAGATTTGGGATCGCCATAAGCCCATTGAGAATATCTGCAAGCAACCAGACGAGTGTCAATTTACTCATCGCACCGACCGGAATCGCACATAACCAGAGAAAACGATAAGGCCATATCACTTTAGTTCCGAATAAATATTCAGCGCATCGCTCGCCATAATAGCTCCAGCCTAAAATAGTGGTGAAGGCAAAAATCACTAAACCAAAAACCACCACATAACTGCCTATGCTAGGTAAGCTCGTTGCAAAAGCTAAGCTAGATAATGCCGCGCCATTTTCACCGCTAGACCAAGCGCCACTCAAAATAATAACTAAAGCGGTCATAGTACAGACCAAAATAGTATCGATAAACGTGCCCAACATAGCAATCATACCTTGATGCACTGGGTTATTTGTTTTTGCCGCTGCATGGGCAATCGGCGCACTACCTAATCCAGCCTCATTCGAAAAAACACCACGCGCTACACCAAAGCGTATAGCAGCCCAAATAGCTGCTCCGGTAAATCCACCTACCGCAGCTGTTCCTGTGAACGCACTTTGAATAATTAACGCTAGCGCCTCAGGAATTTGCTGAAAATGAGAGACAATAACCCATAAAGCACAAGCAATATAAGCTATCGCCATAATCGGCACTAAGCTTGCAGCCACTTCGGCAATGCGATGAATGCCTCCTAAAATAACCACTGCACTCAGCAGAGTTAAAACTACCGCAGTATATAGCGTCGGAATATTAAACAAACTTTGCACTGCATCAGCAACCGAGTTTGCTTGTACCATATTGCCAATACCAAAAGCGGCAAAAGCTCCAAAAAAAGCAAAGGCTGCAGCAAGCCAAGCCCAACGCTCTCCCAAGCCATTTTTAATATAATACATCGGCCCACCAACGTACTGACCGTGATCATCAACCTCACGATACTTAACGGCTAATACCGCTTCTGCATATTTCGTTGCCATGCCAAATAATGCCGTGATCCACATCCAAAAGATCGCGCCTGGCCCACCTAATGCGATTGCCGTAGCAACCCCCGCAATATTGCCTGTACCGATAGTGGCAGATAAGGCAGTCATCAAGGCTTGGAATGGTGTAATATCGCCTTTTTTATTTGACACACGCCCTTGCCAAAGCATGACCACCGCAGATAAAACTCTGCGCCAAGTAAAAAAACGTAAGCCAAAAGTTAAATAAACACCAATGCCTAAGAGCATAACCAGCATAACTGGTCCCCAGACCTGTGCACTGATTTCGTTTAATATTGCCTCTATTTTTTCCATACTGATTAGACTTGCCTGTGTTTGGTAAATTATAAATTTCGGATTTTGATTAACAGGAATCTGTTACTGAACTTGGCGTGAAACGGGTATTGAACTGAAGAAAATGAAACGTAACCCAACACCTCATGAAATACCTTAGATGTTGGGTTACGTTTTTATTGCTCCGCAACAAAAATCTAACCCAACCTACAACTTAATGTAGTGTTTATTATCCACTTATGCTTTTCGTAATAGCGGTAATCCACAAGCAGAGCTGTACATTTACCTCTCTGCTTTATAAGCCAGCAAAGCCTTAGCAACACTTTCTGATGAAGCAGGATTTTGCCCTGTAATTAAATGACCATCGGCAATAATATAAGGTTGCCAGTCATCGGATTTGGAATAATTTGCACCTTTTGCAACTATTTCATTTTCTAATAAGAAAGGCACGATGTCTGTGAGTTGTACCGCCTCCTCTTCACTATTGCTGAAACCTGTGACGGATTTCCCTTTGACTAAACTAGATCCATTAACGGCTTTAGCCTTAAGTAAAACACTTGGGGCATGACAAACAGCCGCTACCGCTTTCCTAGAAGCATACATAGTTTCGATTAAAGCAATTGAATCAGCATCATCAACTAAATCCCATAAAGGCCCATGTCCTCCCGGGTAAAATAAGGCATCATAATCTTCGGCGACAATATCAACTAACTTCAGGGTATTGGCTAATAACTCTTGTCCATCGGCATCTTTATTAAAGCGTTGAGTTGCCTCTGTTTGAAAATCAGGCGCTTCACTTTTAGGATCTATTGGTGGCTGGCCACCTAGCGGAGAAGCCAGAGTAATATCAGCTAGTGCGTCTTTAAATACATAATAAGGACTGGCAAACTCTTCCAACCAAAAGCCTGTTTTCTGGCCAGTATCGCCTAATTGATCGTGCGATGTCAGCACCATAAGAATTTTCATAACTGTGTCTCTTTGACTAGTGGTTTATATTACTAAGGATTTAAATTTTAACCATACTCGAAACGATATCGAATCGTATGAAACCGGTGGAATATGGAGAAGTAAATGTACTGATTTCCCTGTATTGCGCAAGCTTCATACAGGCTACATTAAAAGAGTACAAGTTTAAGAATTTTTTTCTGTCGGAATTAAATAAACCCCGAAAGCAAGAGGCGTTAGGAACCTTAAAAGAATGAACTTACCCGTTTTAGAGCCCCACTGCCTTAAGTTAAGAGTAATACAATAAATGGGGCGCAGTGCTTTATAACCAAATTATAATGATTGGGTATGAGCATTTTTATGAGGTTCCTTATGTTAACTATTAGCATTCGCCCAACGAATAATATCTGCTTTAGCCATTGCACCAGCTTGGCGAGCTACTTCCTTACCATTTTTAAACAGAACTAAAGTAGGAATACTACGAATATTATATTGCCCAGCTAATGTTTGCTCTATTTCTGTATTCACTTTAGCGAGACGAATCCTAGGCTCCAGCTGCTTGGCCGCTTGAACAAAAGCAGGAGCCATCATTTTACAAGGGCCACACCAAGGCGCCCAAAAATCAACTAACACAGAAATATCATTACGACTAATTTGTCGTGCAAAAGTAGTGGCGGTTAACTCTATAGGCTGCTGAGTGAATAAAGGCTTTTTACAGCGACCGCAAACGGGGTGATCACTCATACGCTGCGTAAGAATTCGATTTATAGACTGACAATGGGGACAAACAATATGATATGAATCTGACATAAACTTTTACTCCAACTCCCATTGCTGCACTACTCGATATTGAACACCTTCAGGCGTACTACAAGACTCAACTAGACAAAAAGACCTCGCATACCACTGTATATCTGGAACATTAGCATTAATCAATGCTTGTGCTTTTCTAGCTAAAGTAATGTGCGGCTGATAAGGTTGGTCTTCTATTTTGATAGTACTCTGCTCTGCTATCTGCATTAAAGCATCGACCAGCACTAACAATTGCGGATCAACTAGCTGACTTAATAAACATAAAACGCGCGGCTTATGCCAAAATGCGAGTTGATTAAAATTCAACATAAAAGTCTGGGCTCTAATACTACTAGCCTTCTGCCTGATCACTCGCTCAGTTTGCGCATCCACGTTACCTAAAAAAACCAAGGTCACATGTAAATTATCAGCCTTAACTATTTTTAAATCTCGAGCTTTAATCCTTTGACTAAACTGGCCTACTGACTTTCTAATCGCATCACTAGGCCAAAGTGCAAAAAATAAACGCCTCACAAGCTGACTATTTAATTACATTTTCATGCTTTTGTTGCCCATCATTTTTTGATGGCGCTTTTTCATCATTTTCTTTTTCATAGCCCGCTTTTTTTCTTCATAAGCCTTAATTAATTCCAATTGTTCAGCCATCAACGCTTGTTTCTTTTCTGCATTTTGTTCGTCGCGTATTTGGTCTGATAGCTCATCTCGCTGCAATATGTACTTTTGAATTGCCTGCGCTTGCTTGCCTTTCATTTCCTCAGACATGCCCATATCCATACTCTTATTCATCGATTTAGCAGAGTCTTTACTAGCATTAATGTTCATCGGTTTGTATTGGGCATAAACAGACATACTAGCGGTCGCAGATAAAAGTAAAACGACGATTGATTTGTATACGTGTTGCATAATTTTAACCTCAGTTTGAATAAAATTAGAATGTTAGCGCACCTTTGATGTTTGATACGCTTCGTTAATCATAAACTATCTATACCCCGGTTCGCTAATTGATCGGCTTTTTCATTACCCACATTACCTGAATGACCTTTAGCCCATGTCCAATTTATGGTGTGTTTTTGCATCGCCTCATCTAAGCGACGCCATAAATCTTCATTTTTAACTGGCTTTTTGTAGCTGTTGTCCAGCCGCGTTTTTTCCAATTAGCTATCCATTCAGTTATGCCCTGTAAAACATACTTGGAATCACTATGTAGTTTAATACTACAGGGATATTTTAAAATTTCTAAAGCTTGAATTGCCGCCATTAATTCCATACATATATAGAATAAAAATATCAAGTTATATAAATAGACAAATTTTACCCATAAATAATCCAAAATAAACAGTTTTCTCCCCCGTAAATCCTTTACACTTTCTGGCGGGAAGGGAAGGGAAGGTAATTTAATATACCGCATTGTTGCCATAAAGATATCTACTGTAGATAATGAAAAGTAAAAGGCTAATATCTATTTTTGCAGAAAATAGATATGAAATTTTGTAGGCTATTTTAGAGTCAACACATCTTCCACAGATTCATACTCAGTGTAACAGGAGAATGCGACTTCTTTACGAGCCATCGCAAGAGTAGCCATACGGTCTGCTAATTCATTACCCTCAATATCAACATGCGCTGCTACATGCTGCACTTTAACTTGGTCATTAAGGGATGAGTAAAGATCGAAACACCTCTCAACCAACTCTTTATTTTTCACTGGTCCTGTTGTAGTTCGCCAACCGTTTTTTTTCCAGTTTTTAGCCCATAGTGTTACAGCTTGTAGAGAATATTTTGAATCAGTAAATACTTGGCAAGTTAGTCCGTCAGCTAATGATTTTTTAGCCACTATTAGCGCTTGATATAAGGCATTAAGTTCAGCAATATTGTTTGTCCCACAGGGTAAATATATACCGTACCATAACTGAACCAGATTACCATCACGGTAAACAGCCATACCTGAACCAGTATCACCACCTGGATTTTTCAGGCAACCACCATCAGAAAAAACTGATACGTCAGTTTTGCTAACATCTATATTAACGGTTTTATTTGATGTTGTTTTTTGAGGCATACTCGACTCGGTGTTTTTTTTGTTGGAGAATGCTGCTTCCGCCTCTTTTTGGCTGATAAATGATTTGTATCTGGCTTTAGGGAAACCATCAACTTGCGCTTTACACTCAGCCCAAGTGTTATAAATCCCCGCATTTCTCCCGATCCAGACCACATAAAATTTAGCCATTTTTAGGTTCCTATGATTGATATGTACAAATAGATAATTCAAGGGGAGAGAGTATATACCAAAGGACTCCTAGAATATACCAGCGCTTTCTAGTAAAAAAATTAGTCAAATTTGACCTATTAATCGTTTCATAAGTTCTTCTACTTTACATGACTCTTAGCTGCTAGAACTGGCCTAGCCTGTTTTAAAAAGTATACAGTAGTGAATTAACTAAATACCCAATTTGTTTTTTATATGCTTAAAAACAGCCCTTGATTTTGGTGCCTTTGATTTTTATCAATCCCCAAGCTACGATTTATTCCGCTCTTATCAATTCGCGCACGCCTTTATTATAGACATTAATTACATTAATGCTCTCTGCTGTCTTTTACCAACGGCTCGCACTTCAAATAAAACCTGCTCTGGATGAATTAAAGCCAAATTTAACGATGCAGCATAACGTAACTTTTGTGAGCCATTAATTAATAACCACTTGCATTGAGGCTCATTGCAAGGCTTGCCATAGATATAACGAATATCTGATTTAAAATTCTGCATATTTTCCTGCCACCAGACTTGCACTAATGCAGGGCCAGGACAGGGTAAGTCTTCATCAGGATCCATTGCAACATCTTCGTCATCTGGATTTTCGGTAGGTCCTACCGAAACGCTATCAGGGAGATCTGTTTCCATATCTTGATACGCTAAATCTACGCCACAAAGATAACTAAAAGCTTCACCTGCAACTTTGGCAATCTCCGGCGTACTCATTTGTTGAATCAGCCAAGGTATATAAATAGGATCGCCTGATATACCTGCGCCAATAATCGCTAGCCGTAATGATGCTTTATCATCGGCCAATACTTTTAAAGTTTTCTTTATAGCTTGATTACCAAGAACGGGTAAAGCCAAGTGCATAGCAGGGATACAAAACTCAGAATTTGATTCAATTTCTTGCCTTAATAGCTCTAAAGCCCAACCTCGGTCGCCAGTCAATACAGCTGACCAAGCAGCCCAAAATCGTACCTGACTATTTTCGTGGTTAAGTTGTTCAAGCAAAACGGGTTTTAAATCGACTCTGCCTAATTCCCCTACAGCTTTAAGCGCTCTTAATCTTAATAGCATATCTTCATCTTGAGTAGCCGCGTCAAGAAACTGGCTAGGATCAACTCTATGGATAGCACAAGCTGATAAGCCAATTCGACGCCATAATGGATTGTTTGATTCCAAAAGTTCAAAGACCTTGCCTTGCAAATGATGCGCATCAACCCAGCCAAAAGCCGATATTAAGCCATTAATTGCTCCTGGAGCCGCTTCAATAACGTTAAAGACTAAGTTAATTCGTTCGAGTGATTGCGCTTCAAGCGCAATAATAGTTGCGGCAAACACCTCACCAGACTCTTCAAACTTTAAGTTTTCACTACAGGCTTGCCAACCGTAATCCCCAGCAATTCTTAATCCATCAAGATGAGCCTCAATACGATCATCTAGTTTTGCCAAATCATTGAGGTCGTAATGAGGAGCCTTTATAGCATTGCTCCTTAACAGCCACAGAAATGCGGCTTCTTCAGCGTGTTGATCAATTATATGGGGAATGACAGCAGGCATATTAGTACCATTAATGTTATTTCAGATTAAAACCTGTCCTATTAAATCATTAATTATGAAGTAATAGGCATAAGGCGTTTTGGAGTCTATTAGACAAAGCAAGAAAGGATAATGCCTGACTGCTTTGGTAGTCGTTATATTAATGCGAGCAAATGTCATTCTGACGATAGGAGAGATGACAGAGTGTTACTTATATTTTCACCCAAAATAAGAATGGCTAAATTATTATAATAGGTAGAAAATTCTGTGCACTGAATAGTAAGAGTTTCTATTCTGATGCGGTTTAGTTATAGTCAACGTGTTCGAATCAACTGTATATTTTTCAAAAACCTATTGCTAAGTGAGTTTATCATGAATCTAGCCATAATAATTTTAGGGATTTTAGCCGTATTTTTTGCAATTTTATCTGTAACCAGATTTTTATTTTTTGACCATAAAATGACGATAGCTATTAAAACTTGGAACAAGATAGCTATTATCTTTTTTGTAGTTTGTGCCGCTTTATTATTTTTCTGACTTATTTTTAATTGACAACTTACCTTTGAAAATAACCTGTCATTAATTGCCACCTAGCAGGATAAAGCGCTTTCAAGCGTACTGCGCAATGAGTGTTTCTGCCGGCAACAAAAAGCACATAGAATTCGCAAAAATCTTCCCCCGTTCCTGTTTGCGCATAAGGAGATGGAGAATTTCCATCGCTAGTAATCGCAGTACTCCAGGCAGCCACCGATTGTGCGCTATTCCAAATACTCGATTGGTAATTGTGACCAGATTCATGCATTACCCGATAATCAAAATCATTCTGAGACTGAATCCCCGTGACTGGGTAGAGAACTATATCATCAGCCCCACCTTCGCCAGCAATAACATGCCCAGGACGAGAGCTAGGGTTTGCCGCAGGAGATAAATTTACAGTTGCGGTATGTCTTCTTTGTTTCTTAGGTATTGCTCTCAGTGCTTCAGTTAACTGATTTATAGTCGGTAAATTATTTTGCTGAATCACATTATCTGGTGGACGTATTACTGTAATATCCTGCCCATCAATCGTGATTATTTGCTTTATAGCATTGGTAGGTGAACCATAACGCCATTGATGAGCGCTCAATAAAGAAGTTGGAGACAATTTCGCCACACCGTTTGATGCGCGTAAGCGATTAAAGATAGTATCTGGAACTGATAGAGTGCCATTTAATACAGGCTCAACATATAGACAAGAACTTGTTTGAGGCACTGGAGTCTGAGTACTTTTTATCAGTGTCACGCCAATCGGGCAGGGTGGACTTGATGCTACAAGAGCCAAGGTGCCGTCATTGATATCTGTAGGGTGACGCGAACGGCAAATGGGGCCAGGAAATGTCATGTTAGCCATAGTTACTCCGCTTACTTGTAAATAAACTTCATTTTGAGGGAAGGGGGCTTAATAAATTTGGGTTAGACTAAGCTGTCGAAAAAGACTGTTTATTAAGAACATGATTGCCCCAAAAACATACACTGTCTATCTCGATGATAGAAGAGATCTTAGTCTTTGTGCTAACGCTAAGGTTCAAGATTCCTCATAAGGTCGGAATGATAAGCCTCTACATTAAAGGGCTAGGCTCGAATCACTCACTTTCTTTGGTCTTCCTCTTAGTTTTGCTACAGAACGTCGACCCGATAATCTTTCAATTTCCTCGCGAAAACGATCACTACCTAATACCCAGCCTTTATTAGTCGCCTCTCGTAAAGCATCCAGGTCAGTTGCGCCAATTCCTAATCGAAAAAGCTGACGGTAAGCTAATTGTCTTTCTGTCTCATTAACTCCCAATTGACTATACACTTCATGAGAAGTGATCAGTGTGTTATTTTTACTTTCTGCATTAGATGCATAACTTGACCAAGGATAATCGCCCGGTTTATCTACCATATCCGCACGTACTGGATTGAGTTCAATATAACGCATACAGGTTAATAAATATTGATCACTATCAATTACCGTCGCTTTGTAACGACCTTCCCATAAAGTCCCAGTTCGCTTATAAGTATAATTAAAGTATTGCACATAACGTCGACCAACTGATTGTAAAGTCTTAGAAATACTGGTTTCAGTTTCTGGACTCGCAAGTATATGAACATGGTTGGTCATTAATACATACGAATGAATCCAAAGTTTATTCTTTTCAATAGCACTCTTCAGACATTCCAAATAAAATTTATAGTCATCTTCATGTACAAATATTAACTCTCGGTTATTGCCTCGCTGAATTATATGCTGAGGCTGTCCTTTGACAAAATAACGTGGAAGTCGTGCCATTGCTCTACTACCTGTAGGTTAGAAGCGTCCAGTATAGCAATAATTTGAATTTAATTCGAGTCTGACCCCATTAGTCCTGCTGAGGCTGTCCTTTGACAAAATAACGGGGAAGTCGTGCCATTGTTCTACTACCTGTAGGTTAGAAGCGTTCAGTATAGCAATAAGCTGAATTTAATTCGAGTCTGACCCCATTATTTGCCATTATTTGCATTATTTGCATTATTTGCCCGAGTCTGACCCCATTATTTGCCGACCCCATTATTTGCCATTATTTGTGACCCGATTATTCCATGACCCCATTATTCCATATTAGTGTCTGCCCCCTTGGTTTCCTTTTTCACTAACATCGTCGTACTCTTCTATAATATCAGTCAACCAACTATCAAGCTCAGTCCAGATTGAATCAACTTCTTCAATTTCTTCGTCACTGCTCCAAATAATGTAGGCATGGTTATCTTCACTTTCTAAGTCGATACCCATCACAGAGGCTCCTTGTTCAAACAACTTAAGAAATCTTTTCTGTTCTGGCTCATCTTTGTTTTGGTATATCTCTATCCTCTCGACTGGAAGAAATCCCGGTTCTCCAAAGCTTAAGTTATAAAAACCATTATGAATTCGGTATAGTGGAATAAGATCTATTCCCTGGTTGGAAAGGGCTACCGGTAGCTTATCTAAGGGCATATGTCCAATCCAAGTACGCAATTTTCCTTTCTGCAAGAAGAAATAAAGTAGCGCATACTCATTTTTACCTCGAAATTTAGCTACTGTTATCTGATGAACTTTTTTTTCAAGCATTGCTGCTAAATCATCAAAACTAGTTCCCTCAACAAGCCAATATTTGGATAAATTACCTTTTAAATTGTCATCGCGCACTAACTCCTTCCAACAATCTGGGATATTTATAGATTGATCACAATCTACGTTTGGCCCAAAAAGTAATGATTCGAAACTCTTAAATTCTGGCTCTCCAAGTAATTCTCTTAATTGATCTTCAGTAAATAGCTTTTTCATACGCAGTCTGCCGCTCTAATTTTTGATTTAAGATCCTTAATGTTTTCATGTGTTGCTTTTTCAGCTTTCGCACGAGTTTTTTTCATTTTATCCCCAGAAGCCAAGTCTAACCCTTTTTTCTTGTGCTTCAACCATGTGAACCAGAGTTTCGAGCATTTAGAACTGTTGCACGAACCACATAACCCTACAAAATTATTTGGTGAGTTAATCGTTTTGATTTGATCTTCTTCGCTCATGCATGCAAACCCAGGCATCTTCTGGATAATTTTATACGGTACAATATGGTCAGCAGCCAGCCTTTTTGGAGCAGGGTTTGTTCCACAAACAGGACATGTCGACGACTTTGCATTAACAGCATCTCTAATATCATCCGAAGGTGTCTTTCTTCGAAGCTTCTTCTTTCTAGCCTTGTCCTCCGGCTTCTTTGAACACGTTTTCTTACATGGTTTTGGTGGTAAATCAGGCAAGCTTGATGTGTCTATGTTGGGCCAAGGACATGCCTCATTAGCCATTGGACTCGCATGATTATTAGTAGTCGTATCTAAATGCCTAACTACATTTTCACCCTCAACTTTCACATTCATTGACCAGCTTACAAAATAAGCCTTCCCTTTAATCTTGCTAGTAATAACTCCTTTTTTGGCAGCACACCCAGCCTCATCGCCTGTCGATGTTTTAAAGTATGATTTGTTTTTTAACATCACCTCCTGACCAGAAACTTTTACCTTTTTGCTTCCAGATGTAGTATCTTTAGCAAATGCAGTGTTTGGATAAGGTACTGGTACACCTGGAGGTGTCGCTGGATTTTCAGGTGGGGTAAAACAAACATCAGGAAATGCGCATATAGTTTTTCCATCGGCTTTCTTACAAGATACTTCCCTCCCATTTGCAAAGACATTATTAGCCATTATGACCACCTTTCTTGTACCAATGCAAAATCATTGCAGACCTCTTGCCATCATCATTACCCAGATGTGCAAGGACCTTGCTTCCTTTACTGTATTGTTTTTCACAAGCCAATTTAATAACTGCTAACATCACTACAGCCAACGCCGAACCCACATCGCCTATACAGTCAGCTGGGTGCCAGATATCAAACTCTGTTCGCTTCGTTCTGTCTATACGACTAAAAGCCAAACTTGCCTCTTTAAAATAATATTGCTCACCTGAAATATCGGTAATTTTATAATCAAGCACACTTTCACCACAATTTGCATCAACCAATGACTCTTTAAGTGCCAACGTCAAGCCATCTGCCCTCAAAGGCTCTTCAGAATAAATATGAGCTTCTTCAATCCCAAATCCAAGTCCAACACAGACCAATTGATGCTCCTGTTTATCATAAACAGGTTCAACCACCAAAGCAGCCCCAGCTTCTCCAGGAATAAAGCCATTGGAGTTATTACTTGTTAATAGACGTTCATTCTCTTCATAATTCGCTAATGTTTCTCCAACCAATAAGCTATCAGTTGCCACAATCAGAACATGCTTAACTTTCAATTGTTGAACCAAAGCACGAGCATGCTTAAATGCAATTGCAACAGCCACATGACCATCAGCAATAACCTGTGACTGCTTGTGAAACTCCAGTTCTAATTCATCCTGTAAATCTAAAAAGAATTGCTTGTCATTATCAATCACTCGCCCTTTTCTTTCCTTTTCAGAAAGACAAAGCAACATAGGAGTCTCTTTTGGATCAATCTGCGTATTTCCTTCCAGACACTTACGAATAGCTGCAGCAGCCATTTTGATCAATTTAGTTTTACCGCGCCAAGGTTGTTCTAATGGTACTTCACAGCCCATAATCCATTCACCGCCATTATCCATAAAGCGGGTTTCCTGAAAATTATCAATGGCGCAACGAATTGCAGCGCAGGATGAGGGAGCATCTAAGCCAACACCTGTAACCAGCCCTGTTCCAGTTATAGCTAAAGGATAACCTCTCACGATTCTTCCACTTCAACTTTATTGGCCTTAACCAGATGAGCCAATGATGGATAATAGGTTTTACCTAATTCTCGTGCTCGCCACCAACCGCGTGACATTTTTCCTACCAGTACTTGAGGAATTTCAAAGATATTTTTCTTTAACGGCAAACTCGCTCGCCAAGTCATGCTGAAAACTCCATTTTCAGGTTCAATCACAATGGTATCGATTACCGCTTCGGTTTCGTGATTTTCATCTTTTTTACGAAAAAAAACGACGGGCATTTCAATAGTCGGCAGGGTAAAAGAGGCTCTACCTTCTGGAGTCAGATTTGCCAATATCACCTCCTCCCCTCCTTGGGGATAAGGTATTTGCTGATCTTCAGGGGCGGCTTGAAAATAAGCTTCATTAAAATCCGCTGGTAAAAAAGGAAAAGTGTTATCTATCCAGTTTTGATCATAAGTACCCGCATATTTCAATCGAGATTCCCAACCACGTCCTATTGAACCCAATGACATAGGTTGATATTCAGCACTAGGACTTTCAATAGGTTTATCGACTTCCTCTGTATTTGGCATCGGCGTTTCATCCACTAAGCGACTTTTTGTTCGTTTATGAAATCCACTTCCCACAGGGTTTTTCATATAACTTGTATGCTTACTCTTATCTTCATCAAAGTTATCAGCCCCCCCAAATGCAACATCATAGCTAATGGGCATAACTTCAAACTCTTCAATATCACTTGATGATGTAAAAATGCCAGACTTCCAATGCCTATTCCCAGTCACCACGAATGTTTTCATTAAAGACCCTAGCTTTAATAGAACCTGAACTTTACGAACAGACTTTCCATTTGGGGCATAAGCACTACCATTAAATAAAACATCACACTGAGGTTTTACAGGTGCATAATCAACTTCATAAACGGGAGATGAAAAACCTGGCGCACCAGTAAAAGTATCCGCCTCAATTAACGGACTTTGTTGTGCTGCCAGCGTAACGGGTCCGCCTTGCTTTGGAATAGTAAATGTACCTTTAACAACAACCACAAGCGATTCTCTACCATCGGGGTTCATCCCCATAGTGTAGCCTGCTATCATGCCGGTGGAATTGAGTAGGTCCATATAATATGCTCTATTAATTATTAGTCTTGTTGGGGTTAATTTATTTGTACCGAGCCACCCTTAATACGGTTAACACCTGAAGAACGGCTCAATAAATAAGTTCCTCTAAGAATAACTTTACCTGCCTTGGTTAAAGTTATGCTGGCTTTACCGCATTTAAGGGTGATATTCTGTCGGGCGGAAAGAACAATGCTCTCACCGTCAAGTTCGGCTGTTGCTGGATCGTTTAGCTGGGGATTTTTTTCAATGTCGGGATGTTGTATTTTACCAATAATGAGTGGTAACTGAGGGTTTCCACCTTCAAACAATAATGCCATTTCACAACCTATATCTTCACTGTGAAGCAGTGCGGTACTACGAGCTTGAATTGCGGTTTCATTAGGGTTTCCCGGAAATGCGACCAAAGGCTGTCCAGCATCAGTGATACCCAACAATACCCCTATAGCAACACCTTCAATTTTATGAATTACGTGGGCTTTATCATTTTCTAACTGCTCAGTTTTCATTACTGGTCTCTCCTCGGAATATTCATTATTCGAATAGCCCCAACTACTTCATTAATTCTGCAAAATTTTCTGCCCTTTCATCGTAATGTTTTTAGATGCTTTAACATCAATTTTCCCCGAACCTTTGACTAAAATATCCTTACCTACTATTTGAATAGTTCCATCTTTTTTCATGGTAATACTGGCTTTCCCGGTTTTAATAACTATCGAGTCCCCCACATCTATCACTAGATTTTTACCCACTTTAATATTTTGATTTTCACCAATACTGACAGTATTATTTTTACCTACTGTTTCATTTAAGTCCTTGCTTATGGTTACCGTTTGGTTTGCACCATATTTCTCTGTTACATTGCTACCGACTAGGGTGGCTTTAGTTGCGCCCACTTCCTGCGTCTTGGATGCGCCTACCGTTTCGTTCATAGCAGCCCCTACCGTCACTTGATAGGCTACACCAATAGTTAGTTCTTTGGATACTCCAATGGTTTCAGCTTTGTTAATACCAATTGTCTCTGTTTTGTTACTGCCTATGGTGACTGAACGGTTTTTTGCCACCTGTGTGGTTTCATTATTTCCAATGGATTTGGTTTCATTATTGCCGATAGTTTTAGAGCGATCTACGCCGATGCTATGCGTTTCACAATTTTCAACGGATATATTTTGATCTTTCTCGGCATGAAGATAGACTTCTTCAGAGCCTTTTTTATCTTCAAAGCGAAATTCATTTGCGGTATTGGCATTACCACCCTTAGTGCTACGAGTTAAAAAACCGCTTTGCGTGGCATTGTCGGGTAATTTATAGGGGGGCATATTGTCATTATTATAAACACGCCCGACAATGATAGGGCGATCTGGGTCACCTTCTACAAATGATACTAAGACTTCTTGGCCTATTCTTGGAGTAAATATCGCTCCCCATCCTTTGCCAGCCCACACTTGCGCAACCCGAACCCAGCAAGAACTTTTTTCATCGGTCGTACCGTAACGATCCCAATGGAATTGAATTTTTACTCTCCCCCATTTATCGGTATAGATTTCTTCACCGGCGGGGCCAACAACAATCGCACTTTGCAGTCCAGTAACAGATGGCTTACTCGTGATACGAGGAGCCCGGTAGGGTTGTTTTAAATCAATACAACTAAAACTGACATTGAAACCCTCCTCACTATCCCCGCCGCTAGAATTCGCTAGATTTAATGTGATCTCGTAAGCGCAAGAGACTAACAGATAAGTTCGGTTTTGATTCTCTCGCGGGTAGTCACTTAAATCAAATTTAGCTCCGCTTGTGATACCACGGGAATTCCCGGAACCAAACAATACTTCATATTGGGCTTGAAGCTCTTCAATACGAGCTTTAACGTAATTTTGACCATCAGGTTCAGCTTCCCAATACTCTCCGGGGAAATCATAAATTTCATAATTTGAATTAGAATTATCTCTTGCGACTGAAGACTTTTGTAGCAAATCATTTTTAGGTGCCTGAAAATTAAAGTCGTTTAATACATAAGAGCCAGGCTGTACTTGTTTTGAAATATGCCATTGCTGAATTGATTCTTGATCACGAACGAGATTATTGCGTGCTTCAATATAGGGTATGGTTTCGTAATTACTTACTGACTCATGATATACGCTAGAATCGACAATCATTAAGGTATGTTTATCATTCTCATGGGTAAAATAATAATACATGCCTTCTTGTTCCATCAGACGACAAAGAAAGTTGTAATCAGTTTCGCGGTATTGCACGCAATATTTCCACTCGCGATAACTTCCATCCAATTGAAATATAAGGTCTGAGAACCCTAAGTCATTACAAACCTCTTTAATTATCTCTTCGACGGTTATGTTTTGAAAAATACGGCAGTCTGAGGTACGAGTAAGAAACCATAACCAAGGCTGAACGACAGCTTGGTAAAGCACAAACTCCCTTTCAAATCCTGTTTGCGAAAAACTGGTGACATAGCCATCAAAGTATCGTTCACTTCCATCAGTTAACTCAAGACTTAGGGTTAATTTCTGACCAAGGATATCATCATAATTGATCTCCATATCATGACTGAATAACTCAAGATTGTATTCAGAAAGGTTGCTTAACTTTTCAGTGCCGGACATGCGTCTTAGCAATAGCACATCATCCCCAAGCGGTGTACGAACCTTGGCAAACCGATGTTCTTGTGTTGCTGCCATAATTCATCTCCCATTACGGTAAAACGATCATTTAAGCTTCAAAACCAGCATCAAATATGACTGGTATTTAATAAAAAACGAGTAGGGTAGCCGGTGAAATATTGGCAATTACCAACAAATGTCATGGACCTCAAATGATTTTAGCTAATTTTGATCATACTACTCACTTTTATAAAAAGAAAGACAAAATATTATGCATCGAAAAAACATACACTAAAATTGTGTTTTTAATGGCCTTAAATTAATGCTTTGGCTTAAGCCCTCTTAGTCTTGCTGAGCTTTGATTAGGATAGTAGAATCAAAGCATTTAGAAAAATGCATTGAAGGTACCTTGGGCAAACAGTTCAATAAATTAGTGGGTTCTTAAAAAGAGTGTTGAGAAGTTGATATCAGGCTTGCACTTATACTATGAATGAAATGACTGAACATTTTTGGCGCCACTATTTGATAGTTCGTCGAGTGATTACAAATGACTCTATCGTTTCATAAGGAAAAAAGAAAATCATGAGCGAAAAAAATCGTAAAGTTTCCATTACAACGCCATTAGGTGAAGATGAGTTGATTTTTCAGAATCTCATTGGGCATGAAGAAATGGGACGGCTTTTTGAATTTGACATTGAACTCGTCCGCGAACAAAAAAAAGGCCCGGTTAATGTTGCTTTATTATTAGGCCAAGACATGACTGTCAAATTAGAAATGTCGGATGGTAGTATCCGCTATTTTAATGGTGCGGCTATACAGTTTAAGCATACTGGTTTCTCAGGTGGCCTTTACCATTATCATGCGGTTTTACGCCCTTGGTTATGGTTTTTAACCCGCAAAACAAATTGTCGTATTTTTCAGGAAAAAAACATCCCTGATATTGTCAAAAGTATTCTGCAAGAGCATGCCTATGTGGAAGTAGAATATAAGCTCGAAGGGACTTATGAGATCTTAGATTATTGTGTTCAGTATAGAGAAAGTGATTTCGCCTTTATTAGCCGGTTAATGGAACATACTGGTATTTTTTATTACTTTAAACATGAAGATCGCAAACATACTCTGGTCGTGACAGATAATAATCATGCTTATCAAACTATCAGTAATTATTCAGAAATCCCCTATTTTCCACCTGAAAATCAATCCGCAAGAGAGCGTGATCATATCTTCGAATGGCTAGCAGGTCATCAGATACAATCTGGCGCTGTGGAGATAAATGATTTTGATTTTGAAGCGCCTAGCTCGGATTTAACTGCAAAATCAAGCCATTCTCAAGGGTATATGCATGATGATTTGGAGGTATATGATTATCCTGGTGCCTACACTGAAGTCAATGTAGGTACTCAACGTACTGATGTGCGGGTTGAAGAGTTGCAAACACAATATACTTTAATTAATGGACATGGCAATGCCAGAGGTATCCAGCCTGGAATGGAATTTACCCTCAATGATTTTTATTTTGCTGAAGAAAATGTTCCTCATGTTGTTGTCTCAGCAAATTATACGATAAACGGCGATGATCTAGGCTCTAATGGTCACGGGCAAAAAGTCATTTTTGATGTCAACTTTGTCGCACTTAATTCTAAACAGCAATTTAGACCACGACGAATGACGCCTAAACCCGTTATTTCCGGCTCGCAGACAGCAATTGTCGTGGGTAAAGAAGGAGAAGAGATTTGGACTGATAAATATGGTCGAATTAAAGTGCAATTTCATTGGGATAGGGAAGGGGGCAGAAATGAAAATAGCTCTTGTTGGGTTCGAGTTTCTCATCCTACTGCTGGTAAAAACTGGGGCTGGATTTCTTTGCCAAGAATCGACCAAGAAGTTATTGTGAGTTTTTTAGAGGGCGACCCAGATCAACCTATGATTACTGGTCGTGTTTATAATGCTGACCAAATGCCGCCTTACGCACTACCAGAAAATCAAACTCAAAGCGGTATAAAAACGCGCAGTTCAAAGGGAGGGGTTGCTGATAATTATAATGAAATTCGTTTTGAAGATAAAAAAGACGAAGAAGAGCTTTATGTTCATGCTGAGAAAGACTGTAACCGCGTTGTTGAAAATAACGATACTTTAAAAGTTGGTTTTGAGAAAACTGATGCTGGCGATCAGACGATTGATATTTATAACAATCGTACTGTTACTTTGGAAGAAGGCAATGATTTACTAACGGTTAAAAAAGGTAATCATACCCTAACAGTAAATGAAGGTGATCACGCGCTAAATATTGATGCTGGTAAGCGAACTGCTAAAGTCGAAGGTAATGATGCAACTACAATATCTTCGGGTAATCATTCTATTGATGTTAGCTCTGGAAGTAGTAGTCTTGAGGCAGGTACAACGATTAGTCAGAAAGCTGGAACTTCCGTAGCGCTAGAGGCTGGAACATCGATGGTATTGAAAGCAACGAGTTCGATTGAATTAAAAGTCGGTGGCAATAGCATTAAAATTGATAATTCGGGTATAACGATTAAAGGCATTATGGTTAAAGTAGAAGGTTCAGCAACTACTGAAGTAAAAAGCCCGATGACGACCGTTAAAGGTGATGGTATGTTGACCTTGAAAGGCGGCGTCACTATGATTAATTAATCACATAATTATTTAAGTGATTTTTTCTATTTTACGCCTATTTTTTGATGAATTTTAAGGTTAGTTTGATTGTTGAACTAACATAAAGAGAACAACATGACTGAAATGAATTTTATTAAGGTTGCACAGCCTAAAGCAATGCCTATTAGTGCTGAGTTGGATTTAACAGAGGAAGCAAAGGTTTTATTAGCCGAAGAGATGGTGCCTTCAAAGTATATTAACTGCTTAATAGATAGTAAATTATATGCAGATGCGATTATGTTTTTGGCAGCTGGCTTGCCTAAAAGAGAAAGTACATGGTGGGCTTGTTTATGTGCGAGAAGTTCTTTAACCGAAACATCACCTGAATCAGATCTAAAAGCGATAGAGTTGGCCGAAGCCTGGGTTTATAAGCCAACTGCAGAAAATTGTGGTGTAACTTTAGGTGCAGCTGAAGCAACTGAATTTAAGACACCAGCAGGGTGGTCTGCGATGGCTGCTTTTTGGAGCGGTGATAATATCTCACCGAATAAAGAGGCGGTAGTCCCGCCACCGATTGATTTAACAGGCAAGGCTGTCAATGGAGCGGTTATGTTAGCGGCTGTTCAAGGCGATCCAGCCAAGATTGCAGAGCAGCAACAATTTTTTCTTAAGCAGGGGGTCGATATTGCCTGCGGCGGTGATGGTCGTTTAGATAATAAAGGATAAGAAAATGGGAATGCCAGCTGCGCGAATAACGGATATGCATGTATGTCCTATGCTCACCGTTCTTGTTCCACACGTAGGTGGACCGATTTTGCCGCCTGGTGGTGTCACGGTTCTTATCGGTGGTTTGCCTGCTGCACGTATGGGGGATATGGCTGTTTGTGTCGGCCCACCGGATTCTATTGTTAAAGGTTCGGCAACTGTTTTGATTGGTGGTATGCCTGCGGCTAGAATGTCAGACAACTGTTCGCATGGGGGCGTTATTGTCGGAGGGTTGCCAACAGTTTTAATTGGCGGTTAATTGCTTGCCCCTAAAGGACATAGATATAAAAAGAGACCTAGTTACGTATAACTTTCAATCTAAAAAATCTCTTGTAGCTCCATAACGGGCTACTACAATGGTAAGCAGTTTGATTTAAAAGGTAGCTGAAACTTGTGGGTAATCAGGAAAAGATAAGATGGAAGGCATAAGAATGCTAGGTGTTTTGCAAGTAAGTACCTACGTGAAATTAAACTAACACTTTAATAATATGTATTAGCTGAATGGTATGCCCGTAGGTTCGAATTTATTCGTACCGAAAAAGCCCATTAAGCACAAGGTACGAATAAATTCGAACCTACAAAAAATGTTAAAATAATTATGCCTCGGTACTTAATCTCACATGAACCGTCTATGCAATTTTCTATAGTCTATTTTTTAGTCTGAAACTAGGCTGGTGAAATGATCGAGTGCGAGTTGTGTTGCTGTTGGGTAATTAACTTTTCCTGTTGCTAATACGGGGAGTTTTTCTACCGTGATGAATTTTTTAGGCAAGCTAATGCTAGCGACGCCTGTTGCTTTTTGCATAAGCTCTTTGCTAGTGACATTTTCTTGTGTGGTAATAAGGACTAATTGTTCGCCTTTTTTCTCATCAGGAATGCTGACGACTATATGTTGTGTATCAGGCCAAATGTCTGTAATGAGTTGTTCGGTTGCGGTTAAAGACACCATTTCACCACTGATTTTTGCGAAACGCTTACTGCGTCCTTTAATGGTGATATATTTTTCTTCATCAACATGGGCAATATCCCCAGTGTCATACCATCCTGCGCCATAAATTGAACTTGGCGGGGATAGTACGCCTGGGTTATCTGAAAGTAAATAGCCCTGCATAATGTTTTCGCCATAAAGGTGTAGTTTTCCAGCGCCTTCAATGCCGGGAATGTGTTCTAGTTTATATTGCATATTGGGCAGTAGGCGGCCCACGGTTCCTGCTTTATAAAACATGGGAGTATTAACCGCGGCAACGGGTCCTGTCTCGGTCGCGCCGTAGCCCTCTAAAATACGAATACCAAATTTATCAGCCCAAAGTTTGCGCGTATTGTCATGTAATTTTTCAGCGCCAGCAACGACATACCGGATACTGTAAAAGTCATACGCGTGGGCTTTTTTACCATAAGCCGCTAAGAAGGTATTGGTGCCAAACATGATGGTGGCATTAATATCGTAAGCGATTTCTGGGATGATGCTGTAGTGCAAAGGCGAGGGGTAAAAGAAGGTAGTCATACCACTCATAATTGGTAACATGGTACCGACGGTAAAGCCAAAGGAATGAAACATAGGTAAAAAATTAAGCACAGTATCCTGCGCATTAAAATTGATACGCGCGGCGACTTGTTTGTGATTAGCTAAGATATTTTTGTGCGACAAAACAACGCCTTTAGGCGCGCCTTCTGAACCTGAGGTAAACAGAACTACTGCGGGGCTGTCAGGATTATGCTGACCACGTGGATACCATATGTGTATTGTTTTTGCTTGTATAAGGGCTTTTAGTTTATCTAAGCCACTGATTTTCCCCCCTAAATCTTCTAAGTAAACAAGATTTAAATTTTCTGCTAATTGCGCCGCATCATGATCAAATTTTCCTAGTTCAATAAACCGCCGTGAAGTTAATACGGTATTTACTTGGGCTGTGTGACAAGCAGAGGTCATGCCGCTTGCGCCAGTTGAATAATTCAACATGGCAGGCACACGGTCATGTAGCTGCAAACCTAAAACGACATTAAGCGTTTTAGTGCTATTAGGCAGAAATATACCGACATTTTCACCTTTTTTCGTAATCTTGGTTAACGCGTTACCGATTGCGATACTGCGAGTAATAAGCGCGTTGTAGGATAAAGGTTGTCGGTCTAAGTCTTCGGCAACGGTATGTTTGCCGCCGTGTATGCCTTTAGCTTCTATCAGTGCAGAAAAAAGCGTCTGTTGGTAATGACTCGTGGTAAACATCATATCGGTCATAATGTCGGTTAACACTAGACCACAGGCATGACGGCGCTCTTTTCCTCTGAGTTCTTTAGCTACCGTGACTTTGGTTGGAGGTAGTATTTGTAGGGTAATTTTAGGGAAGAAACGTAAGCGAACAATGTTTTGTAAACGTGAAAAGTGTGTGAACTGAGCGCCTTCAATACGTACCGGTAAAATAGTCGCCCCTGACTTATCAGCGACCATTCCTGTGCCGTCATAAACCTTCATTAAGGAGCCAGTGACAGTAATTCTGCCTTCGGGGAAAAGGACGGTATTACTTGGCTTTTGCAGATGGTGAATTAAGTTTTTTAATGATAATGGATGGGTCGGGTCCATGGGGAAAAAGCCAGTTAAATTAATAAAAGGTTTGAGCCACCAACGTTTAGCAATTTGAGTGTTAATCGCGAAAGTAACTTTACTTGGTAAGAATACACCTAATAATAAAGGGTCTAAAAATGAGCTGTGATTAGCGATGATAAGCACTCGATCACCAGCTTTTTTATAATTTTCTAAACCCTTAACTTCGACTTTAAAAATTAAAGTCAGTATCCAACGTAAAATTATTTTTAGCATGGTTTGTCCCTGGGGAAAATTTGTATGGGCTATTTATACAAGAATAATAATATAGATTATATTAATGCGAGAAAAATTTATAGACTAATATGATTCAGCCCGCAAAGGTATGCAGGGCTGAATCATTAAATGACTTTTATGTCTGAGGTGTTGCTATAGCAGCAGGTTTTTTAGCTGCATAACTAATACAGATAAAGATAAAAAATTGTACGCCAAAAATTAAATTCGCCATTAATAGATGAATAGGTTGAGCAATGGGCGGCATTCCTAACCTATCCAAAGATACACCTGCAAGAATCGCTGTAATAATTAGCCCGACCAATGAGTAAGACAAGCGTAGTAATAGGTTATTTTTGCTTACGGATTGGTAAACCTTCCAAGCTAGCCACAAGTTGGTAAATAAAATAATGGCTGAGAACGAGCGATGTATATAAAAAATAAGTGGGAAACTGTCACGCCAGTATTCACGATCAATATAGTTATGATGTACAGCAATTAAATCTACTGCTTCTCTGACTTGGGTGCCCATAGCAACTTGGGTTAAAGTGAGCCCCATAGCCACCGTTAGAACAGTTTTGAAACGGCTGGGTAATTGGCTAATATCAATCTGCCGTAATGAGTCATTTTGTGATCGAGCAATGGCATAAATTAAAAGCGCGACAATAAATAACGCTAACAACATATGCGCGGTAATCATCAGTGGGTGTAGATGAGTTTTAACGACTACTGAGCCTAGCCAGCCTTGAAAGCCAACCAGTAAAAATACGGATAAGGATAAATAGAAAACCGCTTTATCGGTTTTTAAATACACTCGGGAAGCCCAAAGCGTTAAAAAAATTAGAAAACCAATCGTTACACCAGTCAAGCGATTAAGATATTCTGTCCAGGTTTTAACGACATTGAAATCGGTATTAGCATAGCCGACCGAATAGATTTCGTGATAATTTTCAGGTAATTCGGCTTCGCTAGTAGGAGGGATAAGTTGTCCAAAGCATGTCGGCCAGTCAGGGCAGCCCATACCAGAGCCAGAGGCGCGCACAATACCGCCCACTAAAATAACAAAGTAAACAGCAAAGATAGTGAGTGTTCCTAAGCGTCTAAAGCGCCGTGCGGTTTCAGTATTCATTAAAATGACATCATAGAATTGGCTAATTCAATTTCCTCAGAAATCCCTTCTATCTCTAAGATATTTGAATCAGGTGCTAAACCAAGTTTGTCAAAAGCTTTAACAGTAGACCAGTCTACGCGGCATGCAGGATGGTCGGTGCCGGCAATACTTTGTAAAAAGGCAACTTGGACGACATCAACATAGTCTGCTTTAGGGCCTGAGTCTCGTTGAAAATTCACATATTCAGACGCGACTTCTTTTAGTTCATCAGGAAAAGACCAAGTATTCATAATGATTTTTCCAATAGGAGGGTGTGCTTTTTCCAGTAATTTATCTAAACGAGTTGGGCTGTCTCTGAATTCAGGGATATTTTCTGCAAGCATTAAAATAGGCAGTTTTCCGATTTGGTGAATTAAGCCAGCTAACATAGCCTCGTCGGGATTTAAATGAGGAGTAAAAGTAACTAGTGCACGACAAATAGAGGAGACATTGACACTAGCTTCCCAGTTTTTCTTAAACTCCATTTCTAGTAATTTAGAGGTTGGGGTAAACATCTGTTGCATTACAAGGCTGGTGATTAAGGTTTTAATGGTGTTGTTACCCAACCTAGAGACAGCCATTTGTATGTTTTTTACTTCTTTTGTGCCACGGTATAAAGGGCTATTAGCTACTTGTATTAAACGGGCTGATAGGGCAGCATCGGTAATGATCATATTAGATAATTCTGATGCTGAGGCGTCGCCTTTAGAGACAAGATCGCGAACTTTTAAAGCGATATCAGGCAAAGTAGGTAGTATTAGGCGGTTTGCATCTATTTCTGCTTGTACATGAACCAGAAAATCTTTAACACTTTTAAATTGCATAGTGATTTTTGTGTAGATTGATGTGTTGAAGGATTTTGACGAATGCAGTTATCATGTGTATCGAGAAAACCTAGCTATCGTTTAATTAAGTATGATTTTATCGTGATTTTGATTATTAAGCTGTAGATTTTTTACTGTTATAGCTTGGTCTTTTAAAACAAGAAGTAGCTGGGTAGAGTCGTTGTTATGAGCAGCTAATATAACCGAGCCTAGATCTGTTTCTCTAACCTCTGGATCGAATAGACTACAACCTTTGTCAATGCTGGCTTTAGTGATGCACTTAGCACGATACATGGCGCGTTTGTTTTGCCCTAAATAATGCGTGCGAGCAACAATTTCTTGTCCGGTATAGCAGCCTTTCGTAAAGCTAATCGCCTCTAACTTATCTAAATTAAGCATTTGCGGGACAAATTTTTCGCTTGTATTTGCATATAACCAAGGAATGCCTGCTTGAATATCAAAGTTTAGCCAAGTATTAGCATCAATCAAGAGTGCTGATTGCTTTGTTTGCAATTCTGTGCAGAACTGTTGTGTTTGTTCAGGTGCTGCGATAAATAAATAACTATTAGCGAGTTGCGGGTACGAATATAGGTTCGCTTGCGCAGTCAGCTCAACATTGTGCGTACCAATAATGCATAACTCATCACTTAGGTCAGTTAATTGTACGTCAGAACGTAGCACATACATCTGTAGTTTTTTTCTAACAGTATCGAGTAAATCAATGGTTAAAATCAGCTGATAAATTTCTTGTAACTTGATAATGACAAAAGTGCTAATGGTGCGACCTTTTGCATTGCAATAAGCCCCTAATCTAGGCTCAAAATCAACCAAAGCCTTAATGTCACAAGTTGTTTGTCCTTGTAGAAAAGTGACTGCATCTTTACCACTGATTGACAATACGCCTAAATGGCTCAGTGGAGCGATTGCTGCTTGATCATTGGCAGGTAATTGCTCAGATAGGTTTTGCGTATTTAAGAAGGTGATCCAGTCAGCGTGCATAAGTTATAGGTGTTGGTTTTTGTTAGCTGTTTGTAGCACTTTTATGTGCCATTTAGTATTTGTATTATAGCTTGCTATATTTAATTTTTCTTTGATTTAGTTGTTAATGAGAATTAGTTGCTTTTTAGTGTTTTTAACGTAAAATCTGCCGTTCATTTTCTGGTCCTGACGGAAGTTCACTCTCTCCTGACGGTTAAAAGGGAAGTTTGGTGCGGCTTTATGCCAATGCCAACGCTGCCCCCGCAACGGTAAATAAGTTTAAAATCAGCGAGAACCACTGTGCTTTGCATGGGAAGGTAATGATTTTAGTAGTCCATACTTATGAGCCCGGAGACCTGCCTGAAAATTTATTTGGTGCAGCGGAGGGCTGTGGACGAAATGAATCGCCCTTTGTTGCTGTTTGTTCGTTTTCTATTTCCTCTCTGTGTATTTACACTTTTTTGCGCGGGCGGCGCAGAGGGAATTATGAACAAACTTTTTATAGCCACACCTTTATTATTTATCCCCCTTTCTACTTCAGTTTTTGCAGGTAATTCAGAAGAACTTCCCCCTTTAACGGTTACGGCTACCCGTAGTCAGCAAGATTCGCGACTTGTTTCTAGTACCATTATTTCTCGACAAGATATTGAGCGTAAACAACTGAATAGTATCGAGCAGGCTTTACGCGGCGTTGCAGGAATTAATATTGCTAATAGTGGTGGCTTAGGTAAACAGACCTCAATATTTATGCGCGGTACAGAATCTGATCATGTTTTAGTATTGATTGATGGCGTACGTGTTGGTTCTGCAACGTCAGGTAATGCAGCTTGGCAAAATATACCAGTTAGCCAAATTGAATCAATAGAGGTTATTCGTGGCCCTAAATCAAGTTTATATGGTGCAGATGCCATAGGTGGTGTTATTCATATTCATACCCGAAGTGCTACTACAGGATCTAGAGGATTCAGTCCTGAAATCTCTGCTGGCGTTGGTACTTATGGGCATTATAAAGTTGGCGCCTCTGTCAATGGAAAGTATGATAATGCTTGGTATAGCTTGAGTGCCAGTCAGGAAGAAACCGAAGGCTTTAATGCTCGCGATGATTTATATGAGCCCGATAGAGATGGTTTTGAAAATTATGCAGCCTCAGCCCGTCTTGGTTATCAATTTACTAATTGGCTATCGGTAGAGGGGCATCTTCTATATAGTGGCGGGCATAATCAATATGATGGCAACTTTGATGCTTTTGGAGAGCCAGCATCAAACAGTGAACCACATTATACTGCTGGCTTTACTGAATTAGTTTATGGGGCTAAGGCAAGTATTCAAGCTATGGATTTTTGGCGTATTGATATAGCAGGTGGTGAAAGTCGTGATGAATCCACTAATTATTTAGATGGTACTAGTAATGGCGTTTTTGATACCCATAGAATGTCATTTTCTGCATTGAATAATTTTACCGTAGCGCCTAAGCATTTAGTTTCTTTAGGTTATGATTTTCAGAATGATAAAGTACTAAGTGACGCAGGTTATGACAAAACAGAACGTTATAATCATGCTGTGTTTATTCAATATCAAGGTGAGTTTGCACAAAATCAAATTGCTCTAGCTTATCGCAGTGATTTTAATCAGCAGTTTGGTCAAAATAGTACCTGGAATGCTTCATGGGGCTATGCTTTTGATAATGGTATTTTAGTTTCCGCTTCTTATGGTACAGGTTTTAAGGCTCCGACTTTTAATGAACTTTATTATCCGGACTTTGGCAATGATAGTTTAAATCCAGAAAAGTCTGAGAGCTATGAGGTAGGAGTTAGTGGCGAACATGACTTTTGGCATTGGTCAATCAATGGGTACTTAACTTATATTGATGATTTGATTGCTTATGATAGCTCGATTTTTGTTCCAAATAACATAAGTCAGGCACGCATTATGGGCTTAGAAGCTATGCTCGGCGGGCACGTTTATGGCTTTGATATGCAGGTAAATTATAGCGCTTTAAATCCAGAGAGTATGGATGCGGCAACTTATGGTAATGTGTTACCTAGACGTGCACAGCAAACTTTTCGTTTGGATATTGATCGACAATTTGGTGATGCGAGTTTTGGAACAACCTTAAATTATGAAGGTCGTCGTTTTGATGATTTGGCTAATACAAAACATATTGATGGTTTTGTTACTTGGGACTTAAGAGCGGAATATGAATTCTACGAACAGTTTACCTTGCAAGGCTCAGTCAATAATATTTTGAATACTCAATACCAAACAGCGGCAGGCTATAATACGCCTGGTGTTACCGTTTTCTTTAATGTACGTTATGCACCATCACTTTAAGAGGTTTATATGAACTGGATACAACAGAATAAAAACAATTTAACGATTTTTGCATTAGCCATATTAATGGCATTAACACGTTCTGATCATTTTGGTAGTGCGCTAGCATTGCCGGACGCATCATTGGCTGTTTTTTATTTGGCCGGTATTTTTACTGGAGGACTTGCTAGTTTTGCTGTGTTATTAGCAGAGGCGGCGTTATTAGATTACGTATCGATTAGCCAATTTCAGGTCAGTGATTATTGTATTTCACCTGCTTATGTATTTTTAATACCTACTTATGCGGTGATGTTTTTTGCAGGGCGTTGGAGTACCAAATATGTAGAATTGAATGCTAGCGATTTAAGTCGTCAGTTTGCTTATTTGTTAGCGGCAGGTTCGATTGCATTTCTTATTTCGAACGGTAGCTTTTACCTGCTTTCTGGTAAATTTCCGGAGATGTCTCTTATAGAATATACAGGCCGTGTAGCTAAATATTACCCAGACTATATGAGTTCAACTTTGATTTATAGTTTTGCTATTTTGCTGTTTACTAAGTTGGTGCGCACAGTTTATTTAGAGAAATATAAACTAGCATAAGCTTGAGGGAGTGTGGGAGAGCTGAGAAGTCAGTTTCTCCCGTATTTTAGTGCAGTTTTAAGATTCGACAAATTCAATACCAAAGCCTTTTCCCGTTTCCACTCGTATTATTTTAATAGGCCGAGCTATTGGATCTTGTATGCCGTTAACGATGACTTCTAATATATCGCCTAACTGTACTTCTAGGTGATCTGTGCAATAGATAAACAATCCTCCATTAGACATATCAATGGTATGGGTTGTGATTGTTTGGCCTGAGTTAAAAGTAAGATTAACACTAGCTCGATGTAACAATCGTGGGTGTTGACGAAGCTCTTTCATGAGGAGTCTAGATTTTAAGGGTATGAAATGATATTAAGTGGGCGCTATTCTAGCAAACTTTAACCAGCATCCCAATTACCTAAGTCAGCATTCATGCCTTCACCGTCTTTTTTACCGTCTGCACCATAAGTAAAAATATCCACAGCACCACGTTCGCCAGGACTAAGATAAAGGTAGACATTGCCCCAAGGATCTTTAGGTAAGCGGTCTAAGTATTTAGGTTGTAAAATCTCCAAACCTTCTTCGGTCGTTGGGTAATTAAATTTATCTAGCTTATATAGGTTTAATGCCGACTCAATGGCGCGGATGTCTTGTTTGGCTTTGGTTAAACGTGCTGTATCTGGGCGATCCATTACCTGTGGAACAACAACAGCCGCTAGAATGCCGAGTATGACCACTACGACCATAATTTCAATTAAGGTGAAACCTTGAGTGAGTTTTTTTCTCATAAAATAATTAGCCTGCAAGTTGGTTAAGATTAAAAATAGGTAACATAATTGCTAAAACAATGGTCAAGACAATACCACCCATGCTTAGTAGCAATAAAGGTTCTAAAAGGGTCAAAAAACTAGAAATCCAGCCCTCTAATTCACGTTCTTGTGTTTCTGCCGCTTTTTCCAGCATTGCATCAAGCTGACCACTAGATTCACCGCTCGCAATTAGGTGAATAGTCAGCGGTGGAAAGCCTATGCCTCGTTTTAATGCATGAGACAAACTACTGCCTTCGCGGATTTGTTGAATGGCTTGGTCTATCGTATCGCTCATAGGGACATTTGTCACTACCTTGGAAGCTATGCTGAGTGCACTTAGCATAGGGACACCACTGACTAATAAGGTGCTTAATGTACGACATAAGCGAGCACTATTTAGGGTGCGAATTAAAGGCGAAACGAGAGGTATTTTAAGCAAAAATAAATGCCACTGTCGTTTGATTTTTGGTTTTTGTAATAATAAGTACAGTGATACTGATGCTGCAACAATGGCAAGTGCGATAAGCAATCCATGATTTTGCAATAGCTCACTTAAGGCGATTAAGTTTTGCGTTAAGGGAGGCAGGTCTTGATCCATACTATCAAAAACATGAATAATTTGTGGTACGACATAAGTCAGCAAGCCAACAACTACGAAGATGGCGATAACAGAAAGAATAATCGGGTAGAGTAGAGCGCCTAGAATTTTTTGTTTTAATTGTTGGCTGCGCTCGACATGATCAGCAAGCCGTTCAAAAACGATAGCAAGATCCCCAGATTGTTCGCCTGCAGCAACAGTAGCAATGAAATCTTTACGAAATATGCGCGGAAAAGCTTCCATGGCGGAGGCGAGCGGTTTTCCGGTTAAGACTTCGGAACGAACAGCCATTAATACCATAGTTATTTTTGGGCTTTCGCTTTGTTGGGCAACAGCTTGTAGGGATTCTTCTAAGGGTAGTGCCGCACGCACTAAAGTAGCAAGTTGGCGCGTTAATAGTGATAATTCGGAGGCTCTTAGGGTGGGAGCAAATAAACTTTTCTGTTTTTTATTGCTTGATGCTTTAACTGCATTAATTTCTATAGGTTTGAGGTCTTGGTTACGCAGTTGTTGGCGTGCCTGACGAGCTGTATCGCTTTCTAGGATTCCCTTCTTTTTTCGGCCATTTTTATCTAGGGCAACATAACTGTAAGCAGGCATTAATCTTCCTTGGTGACTCGTAGCACTTCATCAAGACTGGTTAAGCCTTTTTTAACTTGCTCAAACCCATTATGACGAATTGATTGAGTTTGCTGGCGCGCAATTTTTTCTAATGCTGTTGCACTGGATTGGCTGTGAATAGCATCACGCATAGAGCCATCAATTTGAATGATTTCATAAATACCCATACGCCCTTGGTAGCCTAAATCATGACAACTAGGGCAGCCAACTGGTTTATATAAGGTTAAAGGTAATTCACTCGAATTAACGCCCATTAAGTCGGTCGTTGTGGTATTGGCTTGGTAGGGTTCGCGACAGTCAGGGCAAAGTGTACGCACTAAACGTTGAGCAAGAACACCTAATAAGCTAGAGGAGAGTAGGAAAGGCTCAATGCCCATATCCATAAGTCGAGAAATAGCGCCTACAGCAGTATTGGTATGTAAGGTTGAAAGGACTAAGTGACCGGTTAAACTAGCCTGTACCGCAATATGAGCCGTTTCGGAGTCGCGAATTTCACCGACCATGACGATGTCTGGATCTTGGCGTAAAATTGCTCGTAATCCGCGCGAGAAATCCATATCAATTTTTGCATTCACTGCGGTCTGACTAATACCATCAAGATGGTATTCAATCGGATCCTCAATGGTCATAATACTTCGATCCGTATGGTTTAACTCGGTAAGGCCCGCGTATAAAGTGGTCGTTTTACCAGAACCTGTCGGGCCAGTAACAAGAATAATGCCGTGTGGGTATTTTAATAAAGTGCTCAAGCGTTGTTGGTCGACTTCCTGCATGCCCATTTTGGATAAGTCCATGCGTCCTGCTTGCTTGTCCAATAGACGCATAACTACGCGTTCGCCATGGCCACTAGGTAAAGTTGAAATCCTTAAATCAATAGCATGACCGGCAACTTTTAAGGAAATTCGCCCATCTTGAGGCAGGCGTTTTTCAGCAATATCTAATTTGGCCATGACTTTAATACGCGAGACCATCAGTGAGGCGAGTGCTTTTTGTAGAATCAGGACTTCACGCAAAATACCATCGACACGAAAACGTACGCGCAAACGTTCTTCAAACGGTTCAATATGAATATCAGAGGCTTGCTCTTTGATTGATTCAGTTAAAATAGCATTAATTAAACGAATGATTGGCGCATCATCCGTGCTATCCATTAAGTCTTCAGCTTCTGGAACTAATTCTGAAAGATCCCCTAATTGCTCGTCATCAAACTCTTCCATTTCCTGCATGGTATTAGATGACCCGCTATGATAAATCCGCTGTAGCTCGATGTTAAACTGATTTTCAGGTACTTTTAGTAATTGCACGGGGGCGTTAAATGCTCGCCGTGCTTCTTGTATGGCGCTTATTTGTGTGGCGTCATGTATCCATAGCTGGGTAATTTGATCCGTTTGATGCAATAAAACACCGTGATTTTTAGAAAAACTATAAGGAAGAATCATTGCTATGTACTATTGCCCAATAGCTAAAGGTAAAGTAATCGACCCTTCTGTTACAGGCTCAAAATCAGGCATTTGATAACGATCTGGGTCAGGTTGAACCAATAAACTTTTTTGGTTAAATTTATCTTGTTCTATTCTAATTTGGTCAAAAGCTCGGCTCGTTTCTGTATCGCTAGCATATTGTGTTTGAATGATTTTTGGCTTAAGAAAGACCATTAGAGTGCGTTTTGTGACTAGAGTTGAGTGCGACTTAAATAACCAGCCTAAGTAGGGGATATCCATTAACCATGGGATGCCAGAAGCGGAGTCGGTAGTGACATCATCCATTAACCCACCAAGAACCAGTATTTTTCCATCATTGATTAAAACATTACTTGTAATGGAACGTTTAGTAGTGATTAAATCAACCGCCTCAGCATCTTCTGTTACCGTGGAAATTTCTTGAAAAACTTCTAACCCTATACGTCCACCGGTATTAATTTGTGGTTTAACTCGTAAAGTTAGGCCAACATCTTCACGTTGCACGGTTTGAAAGGGGTTGGTTGCTCCTTCATTGCTACTTTGTGTGAAAGAACCAGTAACAAAAGGGACATTTTTACCAACGATGATTTCAGCTTCTTTGTTATCTACCGTTAATATTCTTGGTGCAGATAAGATATTAAAGTCAGAATCACTTTGTAGTGCACGAATTAAAACACCAAAACTGTCATTGGATATTAATCCAGTAAATCCACCGGTAGCAGCCGCAGCCGCTGCTTTACCTGCCTCCCCATTAGCTATTTCACTGATCGCGCTTAGTAATGAACCGTCTTTTGGTTTTGTGCTGCCCATAAAGCCTTTGGTGTCACCTGCTTGCCCCGCAATTCCCCATTGGAACCCTATATCTTTGGATGCATCTAAGGAAACTTCAGTAATAATGGCCTCAATTAAAACCTGTAAACGTGGAATATCTAACTGTTTAATGACGCTTGATAAGGACCGAAATTCTTCCAATTCAGAGGAAATAATAATTGAGTTGGTTGATTCATCAGCAATAATACTTGATGGCTCTTTAATATCCGTTTTTCTTTTTACACTTTTTGCTTGTGCATTAATGATTTGATCTAAAATTGGCGCTAACTCAATGGCAGACGCATGTTTTAGGTAAACAACATGGTGTGAAGAATTGGTGTGTGTAGGTGAGTCAAGTTTGCGAATGATCTTTTTTAGGCGGGCGCGATCCATCATTTCGCCACTAATTAAGATACTGTTAGTGCGTTTATCGACACTTAAGTGAATGGTTGTTTGCCCTGCCTTTGTTTTTGGCAGCATGCTTTTTAGGGTATTTAAAATTTGACTCGCATCAGCTTTAGCGAGAGGAATAATATCAATTTCATCATTGGATGCTTTGTCCATGTTATCGATAACGTTCATCAAGCGGGCGATGTTTTGTTCGCTGTCGGATAGGATGATCAGGTTGGTTGATGCATAGGCGGCTATATAGCCTTCTTTGGGCATTAGGGGGCGTAATACAGGGATTAACTTAACGGCAGAGATATTCTTGATTTTTATAACTTGAGTAACTTGTTTAGCGCCTGGGTGTGCGGGGCCTTTTTCATTGACTGGTGAGGGTCTTTGTTTTGCTTCCATTAATGGAACAATATGTATGACATCACCTTGCTCTACAGCAATATAGCCATGAGTGCGTAAGGCACTTAAAAAAATATTATAAAGGTCATCGGCACTTACGGGAGTGCCTGAATAAATTGTCAGCTTACCTTTGACTCTAGGGTCAATTAAGAAGTTTTTTTTGGTTTCTTTACTAATAGTGGCAATAACTGAACGTATGTCAGCATCGACAAAATTAAGGGTAATGTTTTCTTCGATTTTATTGACGGTATTGTCTGCAGAAAAACTTACTGAAGAAAAAGATAAGAGAAGTAAAAAACTTAAGTACCGAGCAAATTTACACATAAAAACCAAGAAATAGGGGGGGGTTAAAAGCCAAAACTCCCTTTAGCTGTTTGTATGCTAAGGGGAGCTTGTTATCTTACAAAATTAATTAAATGACGTGCCGTTTGTTGCTGGTAAAGTAGGCATAGTTTGCTTAGGGAATTCGCCTGTTAAAGCATTTAAGAAAGCAACAATATCAGCAGTCTCTTCAGCTGATAGTTTCTTATCTAACTGAACTTTAGCCATAACTTTAACGGCCTTTTCTAAAGTTTCAACTGAACCGTTATGAAAATAAGGTGCTGTTAAAGCAATATTACGTAGAGTAGGGACTTTAAAAAAGTGTTCGTCTCCACTTTTAGCGGTTACTTCAAAAAGGCCTTTGTCATTAGCAAATTGATATTTCTTTTCTAAGAAAGCATTGTTAATAACTGGGAATTTTTGGAAAGAACCACCGCCATTGAAGGCTGGGCCGCTATGACATGTTGTACAGCCTAATTTTGCAACTGATTTTAACCCACGTATTTGCTGTGCAGTTAAAGCTTTTTTATCACCTTTGGCATATTTGTCATAAGCACTGTTAGGGGTAATTAATGTTCTTTCGTAAGCTGCAATCGCTTTAGTCGCGTTATCTTTTGAGATCGAGTTTTCGCCAAATGCTTTATCAAAATACGCTTGATAACCTTCAATTGATTTTAAGCGTACGACGACGTCATCCCAGCTTTTCATGCCCATTTCGATAGGGTTAGTCACAGGGCCTGCCGCTTGTTCTTCTAAGCTAGCAGCACGACCGTCCCAGAACTGTACTTTATTAAAGGCGGAATTCCAGACAGTAGGCGCACTACGACCACCTGTTTGTCCGTGAACGCCCATAGAGTTAGGGCGGTTATCTTCGCCACCTAACATAGTGTTATGGCAAGAAGCACAAGAAACCGTACCGGTCGATGATAGTCTTGGGTCATGATATAAAATACGACCTAATTCAACTTTCTCAGCAGTAGTAGGGTTGTTAGCTGGTGCCGGTGCTGTTGTTGGTAGGGCTTCCCACGCTGAGGCGACTGAGATTGATCCTACAAGTGTTATTGCAGAAACAATAGAACGAATTTTTGGCATACCTTCCTCCAGGTTATTATAATTTTTTTAGGCTTTAATATAAGACGTTAAATAATATCACACTTGAATTGTATTTGATGTCTCTAATCAGGTAAAGATAAAAGACAGCATCGGTGTGTTTTTTGTTTTAGTTGCTTGGCGATATTTACGCTATGAAATTTGCAGGATAGTCTCTTTATATTTCAAGTGTTTTATGTAATGATTGCTGTATTGTTTTGTTTTAGTAAGATATTTGGGATTTTTAATGGCTGCAGTGATGGAAGAAAAGGCGGTACGAGGTTTACGTGAAATTGCTTTGTTAGGGTTTGTCGTGATCGCTCTTTTTTATTTTATTTCTTTAGTTTCATTTAGTCATGAAGATGCAGGATGGTCGCATAGTGGGGCTCATACCGATATTGCGAATGCGGGAGGCATCGTTGGTGCTTGGTTGGCTGATGTTTCTTTTAGTTTTTTTGGTATTATTGCGTTTAGTTTTCCGGTGATTATTCTTTGGCAAGGTTATTTGTTTTTTACTAAAAAAACTATCCATGCTACAGGCTGGTTTAATTATGTCCGGTGGATTGGTCTTGTGCTAGCCATTATTTCTGCGACTACCGTTTGTTATTTGCATTTATTACGCTGTCGGATTGAGTTACCTAGAAATAGTGGCGGCATAGTCGGTCAAGAATTGGGTGATAGCTTAGTGGTCACCTTTGGTAATTCGGGCGCAACTTTATTTTTGTTGGCAGTTTTTTTCTCTGGAATAACCTTGTACACCAATATCTCATGGTTCCGAGTTATGGAACTTGTGGGTAAATATACTTTATTCTTAAGCTGTTTGGCTTACCAAAAAACATTGACATTTTGGGAGCAAGTAACAACAAGAGAAAGTAGTTCAGCCTCTGCTCGTCCAAGCCAAACTAAGACTGCACCGAGCATGTCTAAAATAGAGAGTAAGGACTCTATTCCTGATAATGTACGTGTGATTAAATCAGCCCCCAGCCAGGTCAAAAAAACGCCAAGCATTAATGTATTAGAAAGTGTGGAAGCTAGTTTTTCTGAGCCGGTTGTGCTTAAGACAAAAAGTCAAGTAGACTTGTTTAAGGATGAAGTCGAAGCGGGTGCATTACCAAGCCCTGAGTTGCTGGATATTATTGTTAATACAGTGAACGGTTATTCGGCTGATGAATTGGAGGATATGTCGCGTTTAGTGGAGCAAGCTTTGCTAGATTTTAATGTTGTTGTTGAGGTGACAGCTGTCTTACCTGGTCCAGTGATTACACGCTTTGAAATGCAACCTGCAGCAGGCATTAAGGTAAGTCGAATTACTGGTTTAGCAAAAGATTTGGCGCGGGCTTTATCGGTGACTAGTGTACGTATCGTAGAAGTCATTACGGGTAAATCTGTGATTGGTTTAGAAATTCCCAATCAAGAGCGCGAAATGGTTTCGTTTAGAGAGGGTATAGAGTCGGCTAAATTTGCTAAAGCTAAGTCTCCTTTGACGATGCTTTTAGGTAAAGATATTTCTGGCTCACCGGTAACTGCTGATTTAGCTAAAATGCCGCACTTATTAGTTGCGGGAACGACAGGTTCGGGTAAGTCGGTTGCGATTAATACGATGATTCTCAGTATGCTATATAAAGCAACACCTGATGAAGTCAGAATGATTATGATTGACCCTAAAATGCTGGAATTATCCGTTTATGAAGGGATACCGCATTTATTGACGCCTGTTGTAACGGATATGAAAGATGCTGCCAATGCTTTACGTTGGGCAGTTGCTGAGATGGAGAGGCGCTATAAATTGATGTCTAAAGTCGGCGTTAGAAATTTAGCCGGATTTAATCACGCAGTACGAGAAGCGGAAAAGCGTGGTGAACCGATTAAAGATCCTATGTACACTTATGAAATTGAGTTAGCAGAAGGAGCAAGTATACCGACACTAAGCACCTTGCCGCATATTGTTATCGTGATTGATGAATTAGCAGACATGATGATGATTGTTGGTAAAAAAGTAGAAGAATTAATTGCTCGGTTAGCTCAAAAAGCGCGTGCCGCAGGTATTCATTTGATTTTAGCAACGCAACGTCCGTCAGTAGATGTTTTAACGGGCTTAATCAAGGCTAACGTACCTTCTCGGCTTTCATTCCAAGTATCATCGCGTATCGATTCTCGTACCGTATTGGACCAAGGTGGCGCTGAATTCTTGCTCGGTAATGGTGATATGTTATTTATGCCGGCAGGAACAAATATTCCTGTACGGGCCCACGGAGCTTTTGTTGATGATCACGAAGTACATCACATTGTTGAATTTTTAAAGAAAACTGCACCAGCTAATTATTTAGAAGAAATTACTCAAGAATATTCAGATGCGGGTGATGGTTCTTTTGTGACGGGGCAAGATGCAATTGATTCAGAAATGGATGAGCTTTATGATCAAGCAGTGGCTTTTGTCACAGAGTCGCGCAAAGCTTCAATTTCCAGCGTACAAAGAAAATTTAAGGTGGGCTATAACCGTGCTGCATCAATGATCGAAGCAATGGAGATGGCGGGAGTTGTGTCGCCCGCAGAAGGTAGTGGTACCCGCCAAGTACTAGCGCCGCCACCGATTAGAGAAGATTAAAATGAATTACGCATTGATTGGTTCGGTGATCTTTTTTGTTGCTACGTTTTTTAGTTGGCTACTTATAAAATTTAATTATGCTGATAAATCTAAACAAGTGAAGTGGGCTTTATTTGTCTTGTTTTTTTGGTTATTAAACTTCCTACAATTGATTGTTTTGGCTTTTTATTACCAGTTAAATTATTAATTTTGTATTTATGATGTTAGTGAGCTAAAACCACTTTTTATATATTACAACTTAGATAACCGCGCCCTGAGGGCGGGGGTAAAAAAAGCTTTGCGTGAAAGTCTGCTCAAGAGTATCAATTAGTTAAGTTGTTCCCGCAATTTAACTAGGAGAAACAAATGAGCAGATTTCAAAAATTATCACATGTCATATGGTTTTGCCAGTACCATATTGTTTTTGTACCAAAGTATCGTTACCGAATTTTAAAAGGGGATATAGGGAAATTTGTTTACCAGAGTATTTATGGTTCTGTCGCAAATATTCCCAAAATATCAAGCTGTGTATTCTACAGGTAAGACTATGCTGCTAAAGCCATAAACTGCTTATAGGAAGGAATATTTTCTTCTGACAATTGCCTCTTTCGAATCATATGTGACGCTTCAATTCCAGCGATAGTCGCTTGAGCAGAATGAAACGCTTTAAACCCCATCATTGGCTTTGTTATTAATGGAAGAAAAGCCAAACTTTTTCGTATCTGTACAAACACCTGAAATTCTTTAAAATTGAAAAAAAATGATACAAAAACAAACAACAATGCTTGCTATTATTCTGTCCTTCAGCTTCGCTCTCATTCTTTCTGGATGCGCAACCCCTGTCAGCGTGAAGCATGTGGATATTCAGACCGCTTATCGTATTAATACTGCAAGCACGCTTTCGTCGGCCGAGCCGTCAGTGGCATCAAGCACCGTTCTCAGACGGCACGGGCTACTGGATCGGTTTGAAAAAGAGCCGGCGGTGGTGTTGGCTGAACTCCATAAAGGCCTTAAACCAGCGGACGATGAAGATAAGTTGTTTGCGCTGGCGGAACTCTCCTTGCTTCACGCACAGCAGACCAATGACCGCGCCTATTTTCTGGCATCAGCCGTGTATGCTTGGTCACTCCTGTATCCAGGGGATGGTACGGGTATGCAGCTTCAGCCTTCGGATCCAAGGTTTCGGCTTAGCTATGATATATACAACCAGGCCGTTGCCCAAGGTCTGGCAGCAGGCGACGACGCGGAAGAAAATGAGGTGCGCCTGAGGGCTGGAAATTATAAACTCCCCTTCGGAACACTACAGGTAAGCCTGGACGAGTCCGGAATGTCGTGGGGTGGCTACCCGCTTGACCGTTTTATATCGACTAATGTCTTGGAGGTTGATGGTCTCAGAAACCGCTACCTTAAATCCGGAATCGGTGTACCGTTGGCAGCGAGTCTTGCGAAAACACAGTCGTCAGTAAAGAATATAGGTTCAAATCGCCTTGGACCGTACATAAAAGTTCCCGTCACTGCTTTGTTGCGTTTTGAAAACGCGCGTACCAGCCTGAGCAAGGGCAAGATACAAGGGCGAATTGAAGTTTACGCGGCGGATCAGACCTCAACAGTGATGATTGATGGGCAGAAGCAGCCTATTGAATCCGACCCAACAGCCGTTCTTGCTTATCAACTGAATGATAGCCCTCTGTACGCTTTGGAAATCGCTGGATTTTTCAATGGGTCGGTTCTCACCAGCGGTCTGATTCCAAAAGACCGAGCGCAGGATGGTATTTTTTTAATGCAGCCTCACCGTCCCGGGAAAATTCCTCTCGTGTTAGTGCATGGAACCGCGTCGAGTCCCGCGCGCTGGGCTGAATTAGTTAACGAACTGAATGGCGATCCAAAAATCCGTGAACGCTTTCAGATATGGTTATTTATCTACGACAGCGGTAGAGGCGTTGGCTATTCAGCGGGGCGGCTACGCAAGGCACTGACGAATACGGTGCATGAACTCGACCCTGAAGGAAAAGACCCCGCGTTAAAGGACATGGTAGTCATTGGTCACAGTCAAGGTGGGTTGTTGACCAAGCTCACGGCCATTGACAGTGGGACGAAATTTTGGGATCACATCAGTGATAAACCCTTCGATCAAATGAAGCTTAGCCCAGAAGCCCGTGAACTCATACAGCAATCTGCGTTCTATACGCCTTTGCCTTTCGTCAAGCGCGTGGTGTTTATTTCGACACCGCAACACGGAGCTATGTTAGCGGCATCTCAAATAGTGACGGGACTTGTTGCCAAGCTGGTTACCCTACCTGTAACGATAATTAATCACACCGCCCTGTTGGCTAAAATTGCCACAGCATCAGGCGATGAGAAATTTGCCGCAATGCTAAGCAGGCCCATGACATCTGTTGACACTATGAACCCGAACAACCCCGCACTGCAAATTCTGGCATCCATACCCGTTACACCAAATATTCCAGCGCACTCGATTATCGCAGTCGAAGGCGACGGACCGAAAGAAGAAGGCGATGATGGCGTGGTAGCCTATAAAAGTGCGCACATTGATGAAGCGGTTTCAGAGTTTGTCGTGCGCTGGAGTCACTCCTGCCAAGGTCAACCCGAAGTTATCGAAGAAGTCAGGCGCATCCTGTTTGAACATTTGGACGCATCAGAAACGAAAAAGCCTTGAGGTGTTAGGTACCCTGTTATCAGAGGTTCTGTCGCAAATATTCCCAAAATATCAAGCTGTGTATTCTACAGGTAAGACTATGCTGCTAAAGCCATAAACTGCTTATAGGAAGGAATATTTTCTTCTGACAATTGCCTCTTTCGAGTCATATGTGACGCTTCAATTCCAGCGATAGTCGCTTGAGCAGAGTGAAACGCTTTAAACCCCATCATTGGCTTTGTTATTTTCTTAATGAAACGGTGGTCTTGTTCGATGATATTATTCAAATATTTGACCTGACAGATATCGATTAAGGTAGCGAATCCCGCTAAAATAAGCAACAGGTTAATATTAGCTAAGCCAGCGTAATTTGCACCACTTGTATCCATCACAACTTTATCAGGAAATCCATTTTGGTTAATCGCCTGCTTAAAAAGACCGTTGCAGCTGCTTCGTCACGAAGTTCGGATAACATGAAGTCAATTGTATCTCCCTGTTTATCAACTGCTCGGTATAAATAAACCCATTGTCCTTTGACTTGGATATAGGTCTCATCCATACGCCAGGATTTACTTGTTGCTCGTTTTTGAGATTTAGCATTTAAGGCAATAGTTGGTGAATAACGAATAACCCAGCGATTAAGCGTTGCATGATCAACCATTACCCCTCGTTCTTCCATGATTTCTTCTAGGTCGCGATAAGAAACACCCTAACGCACATAGAAAAATACAGCGTAAAGAATTACGTCCTTCGGATAATGAGCCCCTTTAAAACTGATCATTGCTATTTTAATCTCTGAAAATTGTTAATTATCTCTAATTTCGATAAACTTTGCGACAGAACCCGATTGACTAATGCTTAACTGCTTGGCCATTTTATTTTGACTCATACCTGTTTTCTTTAAGGCATAAATCTGGCATCGTAGTTCATAGGTCAGTTGTTTATATGTTTTCATTGTTACATCTCTTGCAGGAGAAAAAGTGATTAGCATATATTCAGTTGACCACTTTTTCTATCTATTCAAGTTATGCACTTATTATTTGAATCTAAGTGATAATTATCTTTACATTAAATACTTTATATCAGTCAAAATGGCACATCATCATAATTATCGTTTTGTGCGTAGCTAGTCTGTGCTTGTTGTGGCGCCTGTTGTTGAGGAGCGGCAGCAGCAGGTTGGCGATAGTTTTGTTGTGGCTGTGCAACTTGAGCTGGCTCTGTGCGCTTACCACCAACAAGGTCCAGAATGCTGGCATTCAGTTCTAAGCTAGTTTTAGTTGTGCCATCTTGTGCTTGGTATTCGTTTTGAGATAACTCGCCTGAAACAAAAACTTGTTGGCCTTTTTTTAAGTAACTAGGAAATGAGCCTTCTGCGCGTCGTCCCCATAAGGCAACTCTAATCCAGATTGTTTGTTGTCTATCACCAAAACCAATATTGTTTGCTACAGTTACATTTAATACTGTTTGTCCGCTTGGGGTTGATCTTACTTCAGCATCTCTACCAATAGTGCCGGTGAAACTAAAAACATTACTCATGGATTTTATTCCTGTTAATTTGGACGAAAATATTTGTGCGAATTATACACCGTAATAGGGGGAATTGCTTTAGGGATGGGGTATCTATTTTAAGCCTTTTAACTTAGTGTCTGTCCCTAAAAATTAGTCTCTAAAGTAATTGTTTATGTTATAACAACGGTTTAATTTAGAGCTTACTTATGACTAATAACGATATTTTACGCCGTATTCGCTACACTTTTGATTTTGATGACTCCAAAATGATTGCTATATTTGCTTTGGCTGATTGTGAAGTAACAAGGGAGCAGGTGGTTAATTGGCTGAAAAAAGATGATGACCCTGATTATCGGGCTTGTAAAGATGAGCAAATGGCATTCTTTTTGAATGGATTAATTAATGATAAACGCGGTAAAAGAGAGGGAGTGCAGCCTGAAATAGAAAAACAATTGACTAATAATATTATTTTTAGAAAATTGAAAATAGCTTTAGATCTTAAAGACGAAGATATTTTGCAGTTGATGACTTTGGCTGATTTTTCGATGAGTAAGCATGAGCTGAGTGCATTTTTTCGTAAGCCAGGGCATAAAAATTATCGAGAATGCAAAGATCAGATTTTGCGTAATTTTTTACAAGGCGTGCAGCTGAAATATCGTTCTGAGGCCTAAAGGTAGTACTTAGTGTTTTTTTGTGAATAATAAAAATGATTAACTTTTTAAATAAATTACATGATTATTTGGACATAACCCGTGCCCTTGATTTTTTAGGGCCTTTGGCATTGAGGCTGTATTTAGTTCCTATTATGTGGATGGCAGGCATGCATAAATATACTGGCTTTGATAATACAGTCGCTTGGTTTGGTAATGCTGAATGGGGGTTGGGTTTGCCATTTCCTATTCTTATGGCTGGGTTAGTGACTGGAACTGAGCTTGTTGGTGCTGTTTTTTTATTGCTTGGTTTTGCGGTACGCTGGATTTCTATTCCTTTGTTTATCACCATGATTGTTGCTGCCTGTACTGTGCATTTACCTAATGGTTGGCTGGCTGTTTCTGAAGGAAGTGGTTTGTTTGCTACAGAAAGAACGATAGCCGCTACTGAGCGATTGAGTCGAGCTAAGGAAATTCTTCAGCAATACGGTAATTATGACTGGCTAACCGAGCAGGGTAGTTTCGTCGTTTTAAATAATGGTATCGAGTTTGCTGTTACTTACGCGATTATGCTGTTAATGCTGATTTTTGTTGGTGGAGGTCGTTACCTAAGCTTGGATTATTGGATAGCTAAAAAATTCCGTGGCCAAGCGAGTATGTATACCCGGTTTTGAAATGCAAAAATATAGCATTATCATTCCCACTTTAAATGAAGCGTCTTGCATAAGAGAGTGCTTGCTGGCACTGCAAGAATTAAGGGCGGAGTGCCAATTGGTTGTTGCTGATGGTGGAAGTACTGATGGTACTAGAGGGATTTCCTTGCCGCTGGTTGATGTATTTATTACAGTTCCTAAGGGGCGAGCAGTACAAATGAATGCAGGTGCGCAAAAGGCACTGACCAATGTGTTGGTTTTCTTACATGCGGATACTTTTTTGCCTGGAACCCCCCTAGGTCTTATTCAGCATGCCCTAAATAGTGGCGCGCAATGGGGACGTTTTGATATGCAATTAGTAGGCGAGAGCTCTATGTTGAAAGTTGTTGCGGCAATGATGAACTGGCGTTCGCGTTTAACAGGGATAGCAACAGGTGATCAAGTCATTTTTGTAAGGCGCTCTGTATTTCAAGCGGTTGGTTGTTTTCCTGAGATTGCATTAATGGAAGATATTGCCATTAGTAAGAATTTGAAAAAAATATCAGGATGTTATTGTTTGACGGCTAAAGTACAAAGCTCTGGTCGGCGCTGGGAGGCCTTTGGTGTTTGGCGCACGATAGTGTTGATGTGGAGTTTACGTTTACGTTATTTGTTCGGAGCTGAGCCGGACGCTTTGGCTAAGTTATATCGACAAGGTAAAATTTTTAATAAGAGCCTTTGATTTCAAGAGCGTGTTTTCAGTTCACTAATAACCAATCGCAGTGTTAAAGGCGGGTTGAAATCTTGCCTTTGTGCTAAAGGTTGTACTTAGTTTCAATAATTCCCCCACCTAAACAAACTTCGCCATCATAAAATACGACCGACTGTCCCGGTGTAATCGCGCGCTGTTGCTGTGCAAAAATAACTTTTACTCTATTTTCAGATAGAGGAATCACTTTGCAGGCTTGATCTGCTTGTCGGTAGCGTGTTTTGGCTGAGCATTCAATTATTTCAGTTAAGGGCTGGTTACTGCACCAATCCAGTTGATTGGCTTCTAGTGTGTTATGTAGCATTAAAGGGTGGTCATGTCCTTGGCCGACAATTAATATATTGTTGTCCAAATCTTTATCTAGCACATACCAAGGTTCATCAGGCGCATCTTTAACACCACCTATGCCTAAGCCTTGGCGTTGGCCGAACGTGTAATACATTAGGCCGGAATGTTGCGCTATGTACTGCCCTTCAGGCGTACGCATTTCTCCGGGTTGAGTCGGTAAATAACGCTGTAGAAATTCTTTAAATTTACGTTCGCCTATAAAACAAATGCCAGTGCTGTCTTTTTTCTGGTGATTGGCGAATCCGTATTTTTCTGCTAATTTTCTGATTTCAGTTTTATGTAAATGACCGATAGGGAATAACGTTTTAGCTAACGCTTTTTGCCCTAAAGTGTATAAAAAATAGCTTTGTTCTTTGTTTGGGTCTAGGCCTTTTAGTAGATAAAATTCACCGTTTTTTTCACTAACGCGGGCATAGTGACCAGTGGCTATATATTCAGCACCTAGGTCTTCTGTTGCATAGTTTAAGAAGGCTTTAAATTTTACGTGTTTATTGCATAAAATATCGGGGTTAGGCGTACGGCCTGCAGCAAATTCAGACAGAAAAACTTCAAAAACTTCATCCCAATATTCGCTGGCAAAGTTTACCGTTTTGAGTTCTATGCCTAGGGTATCGCAAACTTGCTGGGCGTCGGCTTGATCTTCTAGTGCGGTACATTCTTCTGTGCCATCATCTTCGTCCCAGTTCTTCATAAAGACACCAGTTACTTGGTGGCCTTGTTCTAATAATAGCGCAGCGGTTACAGATGAATCGACTCCGCCAGACATGCCGACGATGATATTTTTGCTCATTATTCTAGATCTAAAAAGGTTTTTAATAAGGCAAGAGGGTGGTGCTCGCCTGCTAAGTATTGGTCTATCGTAGTTAACACTAAAGGACTACGCAATTGAGATTTATGGTCTACAATTTCATCATAAGTTAACCAGTGAGTGCGGATAATACCTTCATCCAAAGCTTGTTCAGGATTATGGTCGTAACAATGGCCGACAAAACAAACGCGCATAAAACTAGAGGAGTCAGGGTTTTTACGCCATAGTTGAATGCTGGTAAGGTATTCGGGGGTAAACTGCCAAGCGGTTTCTTCGTTAACTTCACGTTTTACAGCGTCAATTAGGCTTTCACTGGGTTCTAAGTGTCCTGCAGGTTGATTGAAAGCAATGCCTGTGGATGTTTCTTCCTCAACTAATAGAAAACGTTGATCTTGTTCGATAATAGCTGCGACGGTGACATGCGGTTTCCAAACCATTGTTTATCCACTTAGTTTTAAAAAAGGGCTGTAGTCTAACTGATTTAAGGCTATTATACTTTATTAGTGATTGAATTTGAGGATTTGACCTCAAGATTAAGTATGATTAATTTAATTTTAAAGTGTAAATAGAAATGAGTGACTTTGATCCATCCATAGATAATGATGATGCTTTGGCTGTTCAGGAGGCCGAGCCTAAATTAAAAAGGCCGCCACTATATAAAGTAGTTTTATTGAATGATGACTTTACGCCAATGGATTTTGTGATTGAAGTCCTGATTGATTTTTTTGCTATGTCAGAAGAGCAGGCTACGCAAGTTATGTTGCATGTACATACTCAAGGCGTAGGCGTTTGTGGTGTATTTTCGCGTGATGTGGCGGAAACTAAAGTGGAACTTGTAAATACCTATTCTCGTGAGAATCAACACCCTTTAATGTGTGCGATGGAAGAAGCGTAAGGAGCTTATAGTATGTTAAGTAAAGATCTTGAAGTGACATTGAATTTGGCATTCGTTTCAGCGCATGAGCAACGACACGAGTTTATTACTGTTGAGCATTTGTTGTTGGCTTTATTGGATAACTCGACGGCTGCTCAAGTGTTAGCTATCTGTTCTTGTGATATTTCACTATTGCGTAGTGAATTAACTCAATTTATAGATGAAACAATTAGCTTGCTAAGTGAGGAAGGGCGGCGTGAGACACAGCCCACTCTTGGCTTTCAGCGAGTTTTGCAGCGTGCAGTTTTTCATGCGCAGGCTTCAGATAAAAAAGAAGTTGATGGTGCTAATTTATTGGTTGCTTTATTTAGTGAGCAAGATTCACATGCCGTGTATTTATTAAATAAGCAGGATATTCAGCGTTTAGATATCGTTAATTATTTATCACATGGCCTATCTAAAGATGATAATGCTTCCGAAGAAAAAGTTGAGATTGCTGGAGCTGTTGAGCAAGAGGCAATTGAAAGCCCGCTAGATAAATATACAACGAACCTTAACCAAGAGGCTTTAGCAGGTAAAATTGATCCTTTAATTGGTCGTGAAAGTGAGTTAGAGCGAACTATTCAGGTGTTGTGTCGCCGCCGCAAAAACAACCCTTTATTGGTGGGCGAGGCAGGTGTTGGTAAAACAGCGATTGCAGAAGGTTTGGCTAAGAAGATTGTTGAGGAAGAGGTGCCTGATGTTTTACGTGACTGTGTTATTTACTCTTTAGATTTAGGCGCTCTGGTTGCTGGTACAAAATATCGTGGTGATTTTGAAAAGCGCCTTAAAGCTTTAATGAATCAGTTGAAAAATGAAGTTAACTCGATTTTATTTATTGATGAAATTCATACCATTATAGGTGCTGGTTCAGCGTCTGGTGGAGTGATGGATGCGTCTAATTTAATTAAGCCTGCTTTAGCTTCTGGTAGTTTGCGGTGTATTGGTTCAACTACCTATCAAGAGTATCGCGGTATTTTTGAAAAAGATCATGCGCTGGCGCGACGTTTTCAAAAGGTTGATGTTACAGAGCCGTCTATTGATGAAACTTATTTGATTTTAAAGGGCTTAAAAAGTCGCTTTGAAGAGCATCACGAACTTAAATATAGTTTGGAAGGCTTGCGTGTGGCTGCGGAACTATCTGCGCGCCACATTACTGATAGATTTCTACCTGACAAAGCCATTGATGTAATTGATGAAGCAGGAGCAAGGCAGCGTATGATGCCTGAAGCTGAGCGTAAAGGGCTAGTTGATGTGCATGAGGTTGAAGAAATTGTCGCTAAAATTGCTAGAATCCCAGCTAAATCTGTTTCCAGTAATGACCAAGATAAATTGAAAAGTCTTGAGAAAAATTTAAAAATGTTGGTATTTGGCCAAGATGAAGCGATTTCTGCTTTATCATCAGCGATTAAACTTTCTCGTGCAGGTTTGCGTGATGCCAGTAAAACAATTGGTTCTTTCTTGTTTGCTGGGCCTACAGGGGTGGGTAAAACTGAGGTAACTAAGCAGTTGGCTAAGTTGATGGGTGTTGAGCTGATTCGCTTTGATATGTCGGAATATATGGAGCGTCATACTGTTTCGCGTTTAATCGGTGCGCCTCCAGGCTATGTGGGTTATGACCAAGGCGGCTTATTGACCGAGCAGGTTACTAAGCATCCTCATGCTGTTCTATTATTAGATGAGCTGGAAAAAGCGCATCCCGATGTGTTTAATTTGCTCTTACAAGTGATGGATCATGGCACGTTGACGGACAATAACGGGCGCAAAGCTGATTTTAGAAATATTATTTTGGTGATGACAACTAATGCGGGTGCTGAGGAGGGTAGTCGTGCTTCTATAGGCTTTACTCAGCAAGAACATTCTAGTGATAGTATGCGTGTGGTTGAAAAGGCCTTTTCGCCAGAATTTAGAAACAGATTGGATCGTATTATTCAGTTCAAGCCGCTTGATATTTCAGTGGTTGGGAATGTGGTTGATAAATTTATCTTTGAGCTGGAAACATTGTTACTAGAGAAAAATGTAACTTTTAGTTTAGATCCAGAAGCCAGGCTCTGGTTAGCAGAGAACGGTTGCGACCCTAAAATGGGGGCAAGGCCGATGGCTAGATTGATTCAGGAAAAAATCAAAAAGCCTCTGGCGAACGATTTATTATTTGGCAAGCTTGAGAGGGGTGGACATGTTCATGTCATTGTTCAGGACAAAGAATTAGCGTTTACTATTGAAAGTAAAGAATTGAGTATCCTAGAAAAAAATTAATGCTTTTGTTTGCGCTAGCCTTTCGGTTAGCGCATACGGAACGTGATGCGACCTTTAGTTAAGTCGTAAGGTGTCATTTCTACTTTAACCTTATCGCCCGTCAAGATGCGGATGTAATGTTTGCGCATTTTTCCAGAAATATGTGCAGTAATAACATGCCCGTTTTCTAGTTCTACTCTAAACATTGTATTAGGGAGGGTATCGATAATCGTACCATCCATTTCAATTTGGTCTTCTTTAGCCATCTTTATTGTGTTCTCTAAAATATGTAAAAAATTTTCTTATCATAGCAGATAAGTTTTATTGGGAATAGGTGTAAAAAATAAAAAGGGCATATAGGGAGTATTAATTCTATTTATGCCCTTTTTACTTAATTTCTAATCGTTTTCTTTCGCTTTTACTGCTTCTACGGTGGTGCTTGTTTCTTTAGCTTGCGCCGGTTTAGCTGTAACGCTACCTTCTTTTTTCTCTGCTGTTTTAGCTGGAGTAGGCGCTGGAGAAGCTGTTTCAGTCTTGGCGGTAGTTATGTTCTTTTGATAATCTGCTGCATAAGACTGAGTGCTAGTATTGCGCTTTTCCTGTGTAACAGACTCATTCTGAGAAGAGTTTCTATTCTCGGTAAAGTTGTTGTTAGGCTTGGCATCACTAGATTGAGTGCCTTCAGTTTTTTCTCTTGGCTTTCTGTTGTAGCCTCTGCGGTTAGCTCTTTTTTGCTGATTTCTAGGCTTAGCTTCTGGGTTTGCTGCGCTGTTATTTTCAGTAGCAGGACCTTCTTTGCGTTCCTTTTGAGCTTGAGGTTTAGCTGCAGTTTCGCTAGTTGCAGTTGTATTCGCGTTTGGCTTCTTGTTGCGGTCGCGGTTACTGTTTCTATTGCGATTTCTTTGGTTATTGTTTCTATTGCGGTTATTTTGTGGTCTTTCGGTGCGCGGTTGCTCTGTTTTTGTACCAGTAGTTGATGCAGATTTATCGACGCTTTCTTCTTCTGCTGGACCAATAAGTTTATTCCAAAAGCGGCTGATTAGGCTGGCTGAATTTTTCTTGTTTTGTATCGGTGGTGCAGGCGCATCAGGGAGAAACTCTTTAAGTGCCGCTTGTTCGACTTTGGGTGCTGCTTCTTTAGCAAAGTCAGGCGCTGCAATCTCTTCATTTTGAATTTGATTGTAGCTTGCGACTTCTGTAGAGCCATCATCGTCCTTCAGCTTAATGCGTTCTATATCGTAGGCAGGCGTTTCTAAGTGCTTGCTAGGCAAGATAATGATGCGTACTTTTAAGCGAGATTCAATTTGATCTATAGAGGGGCGTTTTTCATTCAATAAGAAGGTTGCGCATTCAATCGGCAAATGAGCGATAACTCTATCGGTTCCGCCTTTCATTGCCTCTTCTTCCAGTATTCTTAGTACTGATAAGGCTACAGATTCAACGTTACGAATTTCACCTTGGCCGTTACAGCGGGGGCAAGTTAGTTGCGTTGTATCGCCTAATGATGGGCGTAAACGTTGGCGCGACATTTCTAATAAGCCAAAGCGTGAGATACGGCTTGTTTGTACGCGCGCGCGATCGATTTTTAATGCGTCACGCATTCTATTTTCAACTGCGCGCTGATTCTTATTGGCGAGCATGTCAATAAAATCAATAACAAATAAGCCACCTAAATCACGCAATCTTAGTTGGCGTGCAATTTCATCGGCAGCCTCAAGATTAGTGTTAAGGGCCGTTTCTTCTATGTCGCTGCCTTTAGTTGAGCGTGCCGAGTTAATATCGATAGACGTTAGTGCTTCGGTGTGATCAATAACCAGTTCTCCGCCAGAAGGTAGAGGAACTGCGCGACTATAGGCGGTTTCGATTTGAGATTCAATCTGATAGCGATTAAAGAGCGGTACATCATCGCTGTATAATTTTGCTTTACTCAGATAGTGCGGCATTACTTGTTTTAGGAAGTTATGCACTAATTTGAATGCGGATTCCTTGTCGATAAGGATCTCGTCTATATCTGCGCGTAAGTGATCACGTAGAGCACGAATAATGACGTTGCTTTCTTGGAAAATAAGGAAAGGTTTGTTTTGTTCTTTAGATGTGCGATCAATTGCCTCCCATAACTGTAGTAGGTAGTTTAAATCCCACTGAAGTTCGTCTGTGCTTTTTCCGCAGCCTGCGGTACGAACAATAAGTCCCATATTTTCAGGAACTTCTAGACCAGCCATTGCATCGCGTAACTCGTTGCGCGTCTCGCCTTCTATACGACGTGAAATGCCGCCCGCTTTAGGGTTGTTAGGCATTAGTACAAGATACGTTCCAGCTAAGCTGATGTAAGTCGTTAAGGCTGCACCTTTATTGCCACGTTCTTCTTTTTCAATTTGAACGATGACCTCTTGGCCTTCTTTTAATAAGTCCTTGATTTTTTGACGGCTTAAGTTCTGGTCGTCTGAGTTGACAGCGCTTGGTGATACTTCTTTTAACGGTAAGAAGCCATGCTTGTCAGCTCCATAGTTTACGAAAGCGGCTTCTAAGCTAGGCTCAATACGCGTAATGATGCCTTTATAAATATTAGATTTTTTTTGTTCTTGTGAAGGGTGTTCAATGTCAAAATCATAAAGTTTTTGACCATCTACCAAAGCAACACGCAGTTCTTCAGGTTGCGTCGCATTGATAAGCATTCTTTTCATTAGTAATCCTTTTTTGACCCTGTTAGTCCGTGCGGAAGGTACGTATGAACTAGTTTGTTATTGTTAGTATATTGGTCTATGGGCATGAAACAATGATCCCAAGTAAAATTATTTTTGATTTATATTCAGTTGTTTGTAGGTTGTTTTTCAAGTAATTTAAGGACTTGTCACAACACAGGATATAAATTGAAAAATCAGTGTCTCAGAGGTAATAATCATGCGTGCCTATACTAGATATTTTATGTTGCAAATAACATCTAGCTAACAATAGGCCGTTCAATCTGCTGTGTTGAAAACACATATTCAGGAGCTGTGTTTGTACTGCTCTACTGGTGTTTTATTTCAACGTTTTTACAGTTTCAATTGAAAGGCCATATAAACTGTCTACCGTACCGTTCAGCCTTTATCAGGTCGAATATCGCTCATCATGGGTCGAGCGAAAAAACCCAAAAATTGTTATAGCTTTGTGTTTATTAAGTAATACTAAAAGCGACTTATTAGTTTGCTACTTTTAGTACTTTATCCACTCGAATAAAGACTCAATATCAGCTAATTATAGGGCGTATTTTTATTTTATCGCCTATAACTTGTCAATTATAACCTGTTACCGTAGGGAATGAAATTATCTTATAGTATGAAGTAATGAATTCAACTATTATATGCCGATGAAAACAGAAGATACCCCAAACATACTCAAAGTGCAGTTTGTTGAAATTACTGATGCACATGAAGGGCAGCGATTAGATAACCTATTGATGAAGCTACTCAAAGGCGTGCCGAAAAGTCGTATTTATCGCATTATCCGTAAAGGTGAAGTACGCATTAATAAAGGTCGGTGTGATGCTAAGCGTAAGTTAGTAATTGGCGATATTGTGCGCATTCCACCAATCCGTGTCGCCGAAGAAAAAGAGCATTTACCGGCTCCAGCCTATCTCAAGAGGTGTTTGGAGCGAGATATTTTATTTGAAGATAATGCTATTTTGGTAATTAATAAACCTGCAGGCTTTGCCGTGCATGGTGGAACGGGGCTTAATACAGGCATTATTGAAGCTTTACGTGAAATACGCCCAGAAAGCCATTTTTTGGAATTAGTGCACCGCTTAGACAAAGAAACTTCGGGTTGTTTGATTATTGCCAAAAAACGCAGTGCTTTACGCACACTGCATGAATATTTTCGTGGTGATGGCGTTAGAAAAAGTTATTTAGCACTGTTAGGTGGTCGCTGGGGGAAGGAAAAGATCGTAGTTGATCAGCCTTTGCTGAAAAGTACTAATCAAAGTATAGAGCGGATGGTTAAGGTCAATGCTGCCGGTAAAGCCTCGAAAACTTTATTTAAACGGCTTAGTCTTTTTCAAAATGCCACTTTAGTTGAGGCATCTCCTTATACAGGCCGTACTCATCAAATCCGAGTTCATGCAGCATGGCTAGGACATGCTATTATTGCTGATGATCGTTATGGAAATAGTGAAATTGATAAGGAATTTAAAAAGCGCGGCTATAAACGTTTATTTTTACACGCGCAGAAATTACAATTTGCACACCCAATCAGCGGTGAGTTACTCAAGATTGTGGCTCCACTACCGAGTGATTTGCAAACCTTGCTAGATAATGAAAAGTAAATTTGTTTTAATTGTCAGCTAATATTTAATGAGCTTACCGCCTTTTAAAATTAATCGGGTGAGTTTTTTGTTATAAAAATTTAAATTAGGAGAAAATTCACGTGAGTGAAAATCAGTGGAATGAGCCAAGTTCAGAAGTAACCGATAAAGCAAGTGGTTGGGAGCGAGAAGCAATAGAAAAACTGGCGTTTGCAGCCGTTACTGAACAAAGACGCGCGCGTCGCTGGGGAATATTCTTTAAAAGTTTAATGTTTGTTTATCTAGCTGTTGTTTTAGGTATAGGCATGTACCCAACTTTCAAACAAAGCTTTGGCGAAGGCAGTGGCGAAGGACATACCGCGGTGATTAGTATTAATGGCGTTATTGCTGAAGGTAAAGAGGCAAATGCCGACTCAATCATTAAGTCTTTACGTAATGCGGTAAAAAATGAAGATACCAAAGGTATTATTTTGCATGTTAATAGCCCAGGTGGTAGTCCAGTGCAATCATCTTATGTTTATGATGAAATTCGCAAAATAAAATCTAATAACCCAGACCTACCTATTTATGCAGTTGCCTCTGATATTTGTGCTTCGGGGTGTTATTTTATTGTTGCTGCTGCCGATAAGATCTTTGTTAATCCATCCACGTTAATTGGTTCAATTGGCGTTATTATGGACGGCTTTGGCTTTGTTGATACCATGAAAATGCTGGGTGTAGAGCGTAGGTTGGTTACAGCTGGGGCGCATAAGGCATTAATGGATCCTTTTTCTCCCGCTAAAGGAGAGGAGAAAAAATATATGGAAGATCTTTTGGCGCAAGTGCATCAGCAGTTTATTACGGCTGTAAAAAATGGCCGAGGTGATCGACTAATAGAAAATAAAGATACTTTCTCGGGTTTAGTTTGGACTGGAGAGCAGGGCGTAAAAATTGGCTTAGCCGATGACTTTGGTACTGATGATAGTGTTGCAACCGACATTATTGGTGCTAAAAAACGTGTTGATTTCACTATTCAAGAACGCTTAATTGACCGTTTGGCCGGAAAAATGGGCGCTTCATTTGCGCATTCATTACGCAGTTTAGGGCAGCAAATTACGCTGCAATAAGTTATTATCATTAACATGTTAATTAGAACTGATATGCTCTATGGTTTATAGGGCGTATTTGTTAGCTTGTTTTTAAGTAGTATGAAGTAAGAGGGTTTTTAGTGGATATTGCATCCTTAGTTGGGTTTTTATTAGGTATTGGTATTATTGTTGCAGCTATTGCCACCGGTGGTGATGTCATGCTGTTTGTTAATATGCCATCACTATTGATTGTTATTGGTGGAACCTTAGGTGTGAGCCTAATGCGTATTCCTTTGGCTGATTTTATCCGTTCTTTTGGTGTTCTAGGTAAAGCTTTTTTAAATAAAAAAGAAGACCCTGTTGCGCTAATTGAAGATGCTGTGCGTTTAGCTGATGTGGCTAGAAAAAATGGCTTACTTGCCTTAGAAGGCGAGGAAATTGGAAACCCTTTTCTTAAAAAAGGTATAGGCTTCTGTGTTGATGGTCATGATCCGGCATTTGTCAGAAAAATGTTACAGCAAGAAATTGACCAAATGGTTAGCCGAAATGAGACTGGGCAAGATATGTGGAAAGGGGTGGGAGATTTAGCGCCTGCGATGGGTATGATTGGTACTTTGGTGGGTTTGGTGCAAATGTTAGCTAATATGTCAGATCCAGCGAGTATTGGTCCGGCAATGGCTGTTGCGCTATTAACGACTTTGTATGGTGCTATGGTTGCTAACTGCTTTGCTTTGCCTATGGTTGATAAATTAGCTTACGTTTTATTATATGAGCGTACTAATAAAGAGCTTATTTTAGAAACAATTTCTGGCATACAGGAGGGTATGAATCCTAAAGTGCTTGAGACTTTGTTGAACTCTTATATTTCTGAGAAAAAACGTAAAGTTGAGGGTGGAGATTAACCATGGCTGATTGCCCTAAATGCCCACCTGTCGGAGCGCCGCTTTGGTTAGCAACCTTTGCTGACTTAATGTCCTTATTGATGTGCTTTTTTGTTTTGTTGTTATCTTTTGCAACCATGGATGCAAAAAAATTTAAAGCAACGGCAGAGTCAATGGAAAACGCATTTGGTGTGCAACGTGATATTGAAGCGGCTGAAATTCCTATGGGAACCAGTATTATTGCTCAGCATTTTTCCCCAGCATCGACTGAGCCAACGTTATTAGAAGAAATTAAGCAGTCGACGTCTCAATCCTCAAGTAGTTTGGATGTTTCTCTTGAAGAGAAAGAAAAAATGAAACAGGAAATTATGGAGCAAGCTTTAGAAAATACGCAGGCTGAAGCTGAAAAAATTGAAAAGAAATTAGAGGATGATATTGATAAAGGACTTGTTTCGGTTGAGACGCAGGGCTTGAAAATTATTATCCGCATTAATGAAAAAGGCTCTTTCGGCTCCGGCACCGCTATTTTAAAATCTGGTTTTAAGCCTGTTATGAACAGAATTACAGAGTCTGTTATTTCAGCAAAAGGTAAAGTATTAATCGCGGGACATACCGATGATATTCCTATTTCGACGGATTGGTATCGCTCTAATTGGGAATTATCAGCAGGCCGTTCGGTGAGTGTTGCTGAGTTTATGTTAAAAAATAAAAAACTCGATCAAAAACGAGTCATTATTGAAGGTCATGCGGATTCACAGCCTTTAGTACCTAATACCTCAAATGAAAATAGAGCAAAAAATCGGCGCGTAGAAGTCATTTTAGTTCAAGATGATCCAACGCTTGAGTTTGATAAAACCCAGAAACACGCGCAAGAATAATAAGTGAGCACAATTATGAGCAAAAAAAACGTATCTCAAGTGGATGAACGTAGACGTTTCTTTAGAATTGATGATGAAATTAATCTTTTTTATAAAAAAGTAGAGCCTGCATCAATAAAAAAGTATTCTGAAGCCTCTAGCGAGCTATTGAATAATTGTTCGCTTGCTGCGGCTTTAGATATTTTAAATCAAGAATCACAAATTATATTTAATCGAATTGAGCGTAGTAATCCTGATGTTGCCGATTATTTAAAAATAATGGACAACAAAATTAATTTGGTTGCTCGTGCTGTGTTAATGGATGGTACTGACCTGGTTGACGAGCAATCTCGAAATGTTAGTTTGAGTGCCTCAGGGGTTGCCTTTGAGTGCGAAGAATTGATTTCTGAAGGTGAGTTTTTAGAAGTGAGGTTATTACTCACTTCTAGTATGGCAGTCATAGTGAGTTATGGAGATGTTGTTTATAGTCATAAAAATCCAGAGCCTAAGTCTGGATTCCCTTATGTGGTCGGAGTTGCTTTTAGCGAAATGAAGGAGCAGGACAGAGAGTTGTTGATTAAACACGTTGTTAAGCGTCAAATGCAACAAATTCGTGAACAGAAAGAAAGCTAGATCAACGCGTGCAATTTTCAGAAAAGAAGCAAGCATTATTGGGATTGTTGGCTGATGGGAGCTTTCATTCAGGTACTGAGTTAGCTGAGCAATTAAATTTCAGTCGCTCTGCGCTTTGGAAGCAAGTTAACGCATTAGAAGAGCTAGGGATTGAAATTGTAGCTGTTAATGGCAAAGGCTACCGGCTAAAGTCACCTTTAGATTTGCTTAATAAGTCTAGTATTATTAATAAATTGACGGCAACCACACAGCAGTTGATTTCTGTCTTTGATATTCATGACCAAATTGATTCTACCAATACTAATTTAGTTGCCTTAAGTAGAGCAGTACCGGAATCGACGGGTGTTGTTTGTCTTGCTGAGCAGCAGACTGCAGGACGTGGTCGTCGAGGCCGAGAGTGGGTCTCGCCTTTTGGTAGTAATCTATACTGTTCAGTCTTATGGCGATTCCAGGAAGGACCAGCAAGTTTATCAGGCCTAAGCTTGGCTATTGGTGTTGCTGTTATCAAGGCTTTAAATGCGCATGGCATTCAAGGTGTTGGTTTGAAATGGCCAAATGATATTTATTGGCAACAAAAAAAATTAGGCGGTATTCTGGTTGAAGTTTCAGGGGAGTCAAATGGCCCTTGTAGTGCGATTATTGGGCTGGGTTTAAATCTTCATTTGTCGAGTGATGAAGCATCAACTATCGAGCAAGACTGGGTCGATATCAGTCAAATCCTAGGTAGTGACCATAAAATTTCACGTAATGATTTGCAGGCTTCTCTACTAGAACAGTTTTTTCAAGTTATTAGTCATTATACCGAACAGTCATTTGCTCAATATAGAGATGAATGGCGATTGTATGACTGTATGCAAGGGAAATTGGTTAATTTGTTTGTTGGTAAACAAACCGTCGAAGGTACTGTACTAGGTATTAATGATGATGGTTTGTTATTACTGCAAACTGAAGGTGGTAAAGTGCAATGCTATGCCTCTGGCGAAGTTAGTTTTCGTCGTTCATGAATTTATTAGTTGATATTGGTAATACTCGTTTGAAATGGGCGGTACAGCAATCTGGTAATCTGGATTCTTTTGGCGCGCTTGTACACAATCAAGATGATTTTTCCACTACATTAATAGCTTCTTGGCGGTTGCTAGAGCTGCCGGACTGTATTTATATTGCTTGCGTCAGCTCTACTGAGCTTAAACAGCTACTTGTCATTATTATAGGGCAGCTTTGGCCCGTGTGCCCTATACAAGAAATCCATACAAAAAAATATTCTCATGGGGTAAGTAATACTTATTTTAATCCAGAAAAATTAGGTGTTGACCGTTGGTTGGCAATGCTGGGAGCTTTCAAGCATTATTCCGCGCCTGTTTGTATTGTTGATTTTGGTACCGCGATTACCTTGGATGTCATTGATAAGCAAGGGCAACATTTGGGAGGCATGATTATGCCCGGTTTGACTTTGCTAAAGCAGTCTTTAAGTAAAAGTACGGCAGATTTAAGTTTTTGCTCAGAGACGCATCAGCAAGGCTTGGCTAATTATACGCAAGCGGCTATTTATAATGGTTGTCTATATGCTGTTAAAGGTTTTGTTGAGGCAGGGCTTATGCAAACTGCACAAACTTCGCGCTTAATTTTAACGGGAGGTGATGCTGAGTTTTTAGCGAATAATTTAAAGTTAGATGCTGTGATTGATACCGAATTAGTATTTAAAGGAATGGCCTTATTAAGTAGCGAGCAAAGTGAGCTGTGAAATTTCTATTTTTAAGTATTCTATTAGGCAATATTGTTTTTTTCTTTTGGGAATATAGAAAAGGCGCGCCTGAAATTTACTTACCCATAAGTATTGAAAACAAGGCAGTTAACGATAATCAGCAGAAGATTTTTTTGCTTAGTGAACTCCCAGCTAAAGTTGTTCCTTTGGAAATCGATAGTGCTAACAATAAGGAAGTAAGTGTTCCTGAAGCACCATTTATTGAGTCAAAGCAAGAGTTACTTGCTAATAATGATTTTGTTGGTCCACTGAATAACATAGAGCAGGAAAATATTCATGCGGAAGGTCAAAATATGGGATTTATTGGCCCTTTACTGGTTGATGAAAACATTGCGGATGACTCTGAAAAAGAGATAGAAGCGATTTCAATTACAAAGCCAGAGGCAAAGATTATTGAGCCTAATGAGCTACTTGAGGATGATCCTGAACCCGCAGAGTTGAATGCCAAAACCGAAGTATTATTTGCCTGTTATCTATTGCGAAAAGGTGAATATTCGGAGCAGATGTTCGCGACTAGCAATAAAAGCGCTACCTTTAAATTTGAACTAGTCCAACAGAAACAGCAATATATTAGTAGTTACTTAGTTCTTACTTTAGCAGCCAATTCTTATCAAGAAGCTAAAGCGTGGGAGATGTCTATTAAACAGCAAGGTATCAATGAGTTATGGTTGTTTACACGCGGAAGCTTCAAGTGGCGGATTTCTTTGGGATTATTTAGTACACAAAGCAAAGCAGAAAAAGTTAAAGCCTCTTTTGCACAGCGAATGCCAAGAGAATTAGAGGTTGTGCCTAGTCATCAAACTAGAGTGGTGACAGAAATTAAAATAAGTGGCCAGGAAAAAGATATTTCTTTATTTAAGGGTGAATTTTCTCAGTATTTTAAGCAAGAAAGTGAGTGCATTTCAAAGTAGAACTGGATTGCTAGCTTCTGATATTTAAGCGATAAATTTTATTTTTTATTGTTGAGCGTAAGTGGTGATCCTGTTTGGTATTTTTGAGGCATAGATAAGCCGGCAACTAGGCCGGCTTAAAAGATTCAATAGATTAAAAAATCAGTCTTACTATAGGCTAACCAAAAGTATCTGCAAATAGGTTATTAGCCCATTTTAACATTGGCTCCCAGTTAGCTTCATTAGGGTCTGCAGCAGCATTCGCTTTATCTTTTACCATTAATAATGTGTCTGGATTATAACGCCAAGTGTTTCCAGCCCAGTTTGCTCTGGTTTGTGTTACAAGAGCAGAACAGCCCACTGTAACTACCGGTTGTCCATAAGGTTGTTGGCCTGCTAATATCCGCAAAACGGCATCAGCGCATATTTTAGCTTGGGCATTAGCTGCTTGTCCTGCTTTAGTCTGTGCAGTGCCTTGAGAATCCCCTAAAATATGAATGAACTCTTTACCTTCTACTGTTGATTCGTAAGTTAATGGATTAATAGGAGCCCAATTCCCTGAGTTTAAGCCTGTTGCAAAGATTAGGGGGGCTGCCTTGTGGTCTGGAATAAGGTTGATCACGGCCGCGGTAATCGTTTCAGGTTCATTTTGACCAATTACAACACCATCTGCATCTTTTAGCAGTTCCACAAAGGTAATAGAGCGATCATTACCATTCTCATCTCCAGAATTAACACTCAGAACCTGAATATTAGAGCGATACTCCACCCCAAACTCGTCATATAGTTCATGGAAAAGAGTTGGATCAATTGCAATATCTCGTTGTGGGTCTAAAACTACAACTCGTGCATTTTTGTTATTGACGCCTAAGTAATCGGCTACTGTACTTGCTCTTTCGTAAGGTCCAGGAGGGCAGCGATAAGGTGCAGCCGGAACCTTAATTACAAGAGTACCATTATCTGGGAAGTTGGCTAATTGCTCTTTTAATAATAGGAGTTGTTCGCGACCACTCCAGGCATGCGGTAGTTTTTGTGGATCCCAGCCTTCAATATCTATAAAATCAATTCCTGGTGACAGAATTAAGCGATCATAAGAAAGACTTGATCCTCCGTCCAGTGTAACTGTTTTAGTGGAAGAGTCGATAGATGTTACTCGGTCTTGGATTAGATTTACGCCATGCACGTCACGAAGACGGTCATAATTAAAATCAAGGCGATCAACTTCCAGTTGGTTGGTAACAACCAGGCCACTTAAAATGGGAGAATTGTAAACTGCATTAGGTTCGATCAGTGTAACTTCTACTAGTGTTTTCCCCCAAAGTTTAAAATATTTGGCCGCAGTTGCACCCCCAAATCCTCCGCCTACAACGACTACTTTTAACGGTGCTGTTTCAGCGAAGACTGATAACGCACTCATTCCTGCGAGTCCTAGGCACAATCCAGCTCCAGTTTTTAAGAAATGACGGCGCGACCAAAGTACTTGACGGATATCTATGGCTAAAGTTGACTTGCTCATAATTACTCTCCTGATGGTGCAATATAGGTTACTTTTGGATAATAACTTTTTAATAAGTCGACTTCATCCGGAGTATAGGCTAAGGCATGTAAATGCATCACATTATCACCATAGGTTTCTGCATCCTGGTAGAGTGTCATCCAGTTGCTAATTTGTCGACCGTCGCCCCATAAATCAGGCCAGTCTCTAACGGCTACACCGTAAGTGCCATGACACTGAGCGCATTGTGCGGCGAGCACCCGAGCTCCGGCAGGAAGGTCTAGCGATGAATCATGTACAGTTATGTTGCTGTAATCTACACTGGAAATATCAAAGTAAATGCCACTATCTGGTACTTCTGGCGGGGGCTCATCAGGGGGAGCATCAGAGGCGTTATTGTTGCATGCCCCTATCGCCAAACCAAATAACAGAATGATGAGGACTTTTGCTCTATCCAATTTTTTTTCTGCTTTTTTCATTGTATTGATCTCCTTATTAGGAATTTCTATTTAGAGTATAAATTTGAGATATATTTTTTATAAAGTAAGTAAGGCTAATATCTAGGTGAGCATTAATAATTTCTTGCTAAGGAGCACGCATAAAGTTACTTCATCATCTGTAGAGGTGAATTCATTCGCACAGTACCGATAAATTCGCGCATACAAATAAGACTTGCCCAGCCTAATCCATGCGCATTCTTCAAGAAAAATACCAAATATAGTAAAATTAAAAGTTGGGATAAGAAGTAAGCTAAAACCCATTAAGTAGAACTATTTGATATTTATAATATCTTAATTAAGTTATATTTAAAATCACCCTTATGGGTGATAGCAATATTAATATAGCTGTATATACTTATGGTTGAGTTTGATACTTGGGCTTTTGAAGAGTTGATTAAGCTTGTTTGAATCTAGTATGGGAAGTCAGTTATTTTCTGGCATGCCCATGAAATTAGTGAGCCTGAGTACCAGCGTTAAAAAAATAACCTAGTAACTGTAAATCAAAGAGGTAAATAAGATGAAATATTCAAAATTATCAGTATTAAGTGTCATAAGTGCTTTGTTATGGAGTGGTTATGCCCAGTCAGAGACAGGAACTGAGGTTCAAGCTCAAGAGCAGTTTCGTGAACAATTAGCTCCAGTAGGGGGGCAGAATACTCAGCAACGCCAGAACCAATATCAGCATCAGTATAAAAAACAACACAATTATCAAAATCAAGGTGGCAATGGACAAGGCAATGGACAAGGTAATGGACAAAGCAATAGACAAGGCAATGGACAAGGCAATGGACAAGGCAATGGACAAAGCAATAGACAAGGTAATGGTCAAAGCAATAGACAAAGCAGTGGTAATGGTGGAGGGCAGCGCTCTTCTCGGGGTGGTTCAATGGGAGGCTCTAGGTCAGGCGGTGGCGGTGGCGGTGGAAAGAGATAGTTTTATAAAAACCACTTAGAACAAATAAAAGTACACAGAGAATTGAGACCTCTCATACCTCTCATACCTGTCATTAGGTTTGTTCAGGATTACAAATTCCATAATTGTCGGGAGTCTATGTGTAGCGCGTAGATTCCTGCGGGGGAGCTTTAGCTTATTTTGTTGTTTAAGTGTTTCTCGACTCGGCTTTCGTAAATCCATCTTTACTGCGAGTAAATATTTCTATCGCCAATCTTTAAATATGTGATCCTTTTAGTTTGTTAAATAATTCAATTTTTGAGTTGACCTCAAATTTTTCAAAAATATGTTTCATATGTGTTTTGATGGTGTTGATGCTGACATACATTTCATCTGCTATAGCATTGTAAGTTTTTGCCGCAAGTAATTTACGAATAATGCGTTTTTCTGTGTGTGTTAAATGCAGTGGTTGATTTGTTGTGCGAATACATTTTGAATAAAAGGTCTGTGTGTGCCGGTCGTAAAGTGGAAGAATGATTCTTTGTAATAAATCGGTCATAGGCTGTAGATTATTTACATGCGGGTAATGCTTATTTAAATAGAAATAGAGTGTATAGCCGATATGAGCGCCTTTTGATGTATATAGAGGATAGGCAAAAGAGGTGGTGAAACCGAGTTTTTTTTCAAGCTGTTGATATTGAAATTTATTTAATAAGCCATCAAAGACCTTTTCCAGAGAGTCAATTTCTAAAGCTTGTCTTTTATTGACTAGTAGATCAGAGTGGTAGTGCTTTAATAAATCATCAATCATTAAGGACTGAGGTTGGATGTTGTATTTTTTTAGTAGTATCAAGAGTTGTTTTTTTGATGCGCCTAAAAGCTCTATGCTGAATTGTTCTTGGTGGTTTATGCAAATTGCCATAATGTCGGCATTCGTGATGTCGTGTATAAATTCGGTGTTGGCTTTCATAATGGCTTGAAAACTATGTCCTTTAATGAGCTGGCATTGAATATCAATGATTTTTTCATTAATTATCTTTTGGCTTAATTCAGTAATTAAGTCATCTACTTGTAGACAGTCTTGAGTGGTAGGCATAAATTATTTTCTCATTCCATTTAGCGGAGTAGCAATGATATAAAGTTGGGTGTTGACAATAAATATCTAAAATTGTGAGCATTACAGCTTAATTTTTAACTAAAATCAATTAAGTTTAAGACTGTAGGTAATATCCCCTAAATGGGTGATAGAAATACTGGGACAATACCCTATAATCTGTAAGTAAGAATATTGTTAAATAAGAAAAGAATTATTTTTAAAAGGAGATGTTATGAATGCTAGAAGTAAGTTTAAATTAAGTTTTGTTGCAGCAGTGTGTATGGGTGTGGCTGCTGTGCCTGTTTATGCAGGGCAAATTGTTGGCGTTCAGCAAGCACTTCCAAGTCCAGTGCTTGATGGAGATGATGATTGGAAGAATGGATTTGGCGGCTGGAATCTTGATAATGTGAATGTCAAAATTGTCAATGTTGATACTGGAGAGGTGGTAGAAGGTAAAACATTTGATAAAATCACTGGTAGCTATACCGAAATGATGCTGGGTGATACGTTTGTCAGTGAAGTAAACGATGGTGCGGGAAATATCATGAGTAATTTACATGGTAAGGACTGGCCAGTTGGAGAACCTTCAGGGGTTAAAGCGATAACTAATCCGAATATTGATGCTACGCTTTCACATGATAAACCCGCTAGTTGTTTGTTAAGTACATCTTTTTATCAATTTAAAGATGATCCTGATTATGATGGGTTGACACCAGAGGATGGTTTCTTGGGTTCCGATAACCCCAACCCAACTTTATGTGATAGTCCTTTTCAAACCCATAAAAGGTTTAAAGTTGATGCTTTACCCGCAGTGGTTGACGGGGTAGGTACAGAAGCGATTGATTTGGTTTTTAATGTTGAAGCTGAGGAGGGAACTCGCCGCTATATGGTTTTTGCATATTCGCACCCATCATGAACACCCATTCGCAAGCATCGTGAACACGGATTCTTATCGAACGTGAACACCTAACCGCAGCTGATCGTGAGCACTTTTTGTGTGGCTTGCGAATGGGTGTTCACGATCAATAATTGCCTTATTGACGCATTGATTTTTTGAAACTGCTAGCCTCCTTATTCATTAAAAATAAGAGATGGTTATGCCAACACAGAGAA
>Ga0209290_1000037_pt1 | contig 129041 bp, 106 predicted proteins | sample EN1Hudsemesocosm_2_FD_184632 | JGI IMG/M metagenome (GOLD analysis project Ga0209290, IMG submission 184632) | Methane-oxidizing microbial communities from mesocosms in the Hudson Canyon - EN10B Hudson Canyon (SPAdes) (version 2) | ecosystem: Environmental > Aquatic > Marine > Cold seeps...
AGTGATTTTTCTCCGCATTCATCATGTCTGCTATAAAGTACCTAAAAAGACGATAAATTTTAAGCTTTATCAGACTGGTCGTTCGACTTTTAAGGACCAACAAATTTAGACACATGATGTCAGCTATAATTGGCACATAGAGCCAATTTTAGACTGATAGATCAATGGACTAAATGACTTGTTCTGCAATAAAGGAGTACAGGGTGCAGTGTGAACAGAGAATAATTATCATGATTTCGCTTTCTCATAGAGTGAGCGGCATGAAGTTAAAGTGAAACCTTTACTTGCTGTTTAATCCGTCTAATTAGTGAACATGGTAACCCTTATGTGGGTTGGATTAGGAGAAAAAAGCCTTTGCTTGCATATAATTACGTTGAACGAACTACTTATAGGCCAAAAACGGTAATATTATCAACCTGAGAGACTAGTTTAAGCGGCTGGATTATTTGATTAAGAGCTTTTATCCTTTCTATACTTAGATTTGTGCGCTGATTGGCGAAATGTTGCAGGATTTTTCACCGATGCACTAAAGAAAGGGAGTAAATGAGTCATGAGCAGAGTAATTATTGTCAGAATAGCGATTGTTATCTGCCTGTTTCTTACAGCCGCCTGCAGCACTTTTCAGGTTAGAACTGATTTTGATACGAATTATAAGTTTTCTGAATCCACTACCTATGTTTGGGATGTCGGTGCCAGCCAAGCGGAAAGCCTATCTGTGCAGCGATTTCGCTCAGCCATTAAAGCGGTATTGTTTGAAAAAGGTATAGTACTTGCTTCAGCTCGTCAAACTGCGCCGTTGACTCTACGCTTGTATGTATCAACGGAGGACCGCAAGGAGGTCAGGCCAATGCCATCCATGGGGTATCGGGGTCGTTGGGGTAGAAGTAGTAACGATTTATATTGGCACGATTATAAACTTGAGTTGTTTGTTGTTGAATTTATTCAGACAGGTAAGAAAAGAATCGTCTGGGAAAGTAAAGCCAGTGCCAGAATTCTGAATCATTTAACCCCGCAAGCGCGTGATATGCGTGCAAAAGAAGCAGCTCGAGAACTTCTGAAAGTATTTCCACCGGTTAAAAAACTATATTAGCATCATCGGTGAATTAAAGGGGGTCGTAACGAGCTTTTTTTGATCAATTATATGCCTGATATCAAACCGAAAGCTGCCACCAAAATCGCCATTTAAACTGACCGAAAAATCGATATTGATCTTGCCCCATTAAGTTGTCGACTTTTCATAATTAATTTACAGACAAGCTGGTTTTAAAGTTAATGTCTGCTTAATTAATAGTAGGTATTAAGATTAATAAAATCATACTCTGATGCCGATTCTTTTCATCGCTCAGACTAGGTTTTCTCCAGAACTTACGGAATCAAGCTATATTTATCTCTGCTTTAATCGCTTCTGCTTCCACTTTAAGCACTTGAAAACGCAAAGTGTTGGGTGCTGACTTCGCTTTTTCAATTTGACCACATTTACCTAAATACAAGCGGCGTAGCATTTCTATTCTTGTGTGTTTGTCATAAGTCATGATTGCTCTCCAACAGTTCTATCATTCAGTAACTAACAAAGCACTTATACGCTACATCTATAGACTATCAGCAGCGATTTAAGTTGCGAGTCAGATCAATTATCATCTTCATATAATTGGGAGCAAATTGAATGCCAAACTTAAAAGTAATTTGATTTTATGAAAATATACGATTTTAAACCAATCGCTTAATTAATGGTTTCTGAAAAAACACGTATAACTACCAAAATAAAATTAATTATTTAATTCAAATATCAATAATAGGAATTCAATTATGCGAAAAAACAACAAGACTGACTAAATATTTTTAAGTGGCAAACAAATAAACATTCTCTAGCGCACATACTCTTTAATTAACATACTGTAGTGGCTTGAAAGTTTGATGAAGCACTCTTGTTTAAAGTGACTGTCTCTTAAAGTAAATCCTTCAGGTGTATACCTTCAATCAAGTCAATTCCCATGAGTGATTTCAATACATAAAGCGCTAGGAAACCAACAGGTAGTAACATGCATAACATGACATATACACTGAATAGGGCGCTGCCTAAAGCGGTTTTGTGTCTTCTAAGTGCTTCTGTGTCGCGGATAGGTTGTCGTTTGTCTCGGCCCATTAATAATACAAAGTACATGCGCATAAAAAATAAAGGAATAATGCCGCGTAAGTCTAAAGGATGTTTTTGATAGGGTTTATTGGCGCGAATAGCCGTCTCAATGGCATGAACTTGAGTCGGGGTGAGTGTTGCACGAACATCGGCATCAATACTTTCATATACATGATGGGTGAAGGCATCTGTGTGATGGTCAATTTTAATTGTCATATGGCTTGTGCTCTCAATAACGCAGGATAATGCCGTTTCTTGGGATTAAACAGTAGGAATATGCACCAAAGAATACTACACATGACAACTGTGATAGCTGTTTTAAATACTGTATTAGGTTGCATGAGCATGATGCCTCCAATTAACGACGCGGTGCATATCATAATAATTTTAGTTTCAATAAATGGGTTGTTTTGTGCTCGGTGTATAAGCCCTTTGTGATCAACAAGAAGGGTTGGTATCGCGGCCATACAAAGCAGCGATACTAAATTAGTGGCTTCTTCCCAGCGTTTATCAAACAACCACTCTACGTAGAATTGTGCCGCTAGCGCTTGCAGGGTAAATAGTGTGCAGACAAATAATGAAAATGGCCATGCGTGACCTTTAAATGTATTCTTTCGTGTTTGTGATTTTGACCTGAATTGTTGGCATAAATAGGGATAAAGTGTGGTGGTATAGGCGATAGTAATTGACTGAGCAATGCCAAGCCCTGCGCTTTTCGCAAAGCTGTACAAACCAAATAATTCTGGGCTAAGTAGACGCGCAGCAAATAAAGAGTCGGCTTGAAAGCGCAGTGTTCGGCTTAACTCACTTATAAATGTTTTGGATGAGAATGAAATGGCCTGCTTTAGAATTACCCATTGACAGCGGTATGTAATGAGCTCACTGGGCAGACGATAAAACAAACACACCCAAAGTATTGCCGCCGCTATTTTTGCATAGGCAATCGCAAAGATGCTCGGTTCAATATAGATGTACAGTGCTATAAATAGATTTTCAAATGCGATGCAACAACCTGATGCGATGCCATAAAATCGTAATTTATTTTGTCGTTGTTGTTCAAAAATACGTACGGTGACAATGGGGTAAAATATGTGTGCGATCGCCATATATTTTAGTAGATCGGCTAATACCGGTTGCTGGTAATAATATGCGATCAAGTCTGCAAGCACTATCTGGCTGACGGCAATTGCCAGAACGACAAACCATTGTAATGATGCTGCATTTTGTAGCGTGTCGAGTAGTTCATTGTCGTCGCATTGAATGATTTTTACGCCAGAACCTAGGCGTGCAAATACCCGAAAAAGCTCATGTATTATAAGTGCCAACATCGCCAGCCCATATTCGCTATTAGTGAAATTAGCAGCTAATACAAATAAGGTGATGATGCGTGAAACACGTGAGAGCAGTTCTGCAATCATCATCCATGAAAAATTATGAATGAATGGCATTTCTGATAGTTGTTTAAAACATCGTGTTAGTTTGGTTTTCACTGCATCACCTTACCAAGACTGTATGAATGGCTGGTAACCCGCTCATGATAGGCGATCGATGAATCTAAGGTACCCAGATTTGAGGGGTTAAACATTTCGAAAGCAAATAACATCGTGAAGAGTAGTGCTAACCAAGGGGGGATTTTACCAACATAAATGTTCATATCTTTGCTCCTGTTAATTCAAAAATATAATGTCAAAAAGTATAGGTACTGCAACGTCCACTTATATGTGCTTCAATATTGATGCCAACTATAAAGTCGTTATAAAACAGTTTGTTACTATTTATTAGAGTTCTCTTTATGCAAATTGCGAGACATTATTTTTATTATGCAATGCGTTTTTAACATGATCTCTATTGTTGTAAGTTTGCGGGATGATAATTAGTTTGAGGAAGACGTTTAAATAAAGGGTAATGACGGAGTACTGCTTGGGTTAAGGCATTTAGCTGGTGATAAAACTGACGCTTATTATGCGCTTGGTCACGCTTGTGGTGAGTTTTGGTAAATCGATGAATTCTTTTTAATGCGGCTAACACATAATGGTAAGACCGCTCTAAACAATGGTGTATGAACGGCGGCTTAAAACTATCATGCAAGGGACCTTGGCTATAGTGTCGAATATAATCGGTAAGTGTTGGGTTATGGTTATTGTTCCATCGGTTATCGATAAAGTGTAAAAAATCACAATGCTTAGTGTAGTGAATTACATGGCCATTCTCGCCCCAACCAACATCGTCTTCTTTGGGAATAGGGTGGGTGGCATGGTTGATTATTTTTGAAAATAATTGATAGGTACTTTTGGTGTTTTCTATGACTAATACACCTGAATTTAAACGTCCAGTATAGCCTTTGCATGCATAAAGGTGTTTGTTGATATCCGCTAATTGGTGAATGGGGGGCGTATACTCTGCAACGCGGGTATCGGCGTCTAAAAATACGACCCAATCATAACCTGTATTCATGGCTTCCAAAATTAATTTAATTTTTAGCCATGCTACCTCTTCACCAAGTAATGACATAGCAGGTTTGGTAACGGCTACATACTGGTAACCATGCCTTTTAGCATAGTTTTCATGGCTGGTCAGTAACGACTTATATCGCCATTGGTAGCCATTTAGTGCGACAGTGAAAATGATGACTTTTTTCATAGTAATAACCATCGTTAACGTTAGTTGGTGGCTTGCTTCTGGGTTCGTATCGCGATGTTTTCTATGGATTTATAGACTTGTTCGGGAAGTGCGCACAGTACTGAACAAATGAGGGTGATGAGGGTTCGTTTTGGTTCTTCAACCAAAATTCTAGGGGCCTCAAAAATGGCTTGTTTCATCAGCTTTAGAGCGGTTTTGGCGTTTCGGGATTGAATTGCTCTGCGTGCGAGATATCGTTTCTGATAGGCGGACGCGAGTGGAAACCATTGTTTGATAAAATTTTGATTAAGCTGTTTATTTTGCTGAACTGCATATATCCACGATTTATATTGTTTGTCTAAATTGGCTGATAAACCAGACATATTTACGCGGTATTGTGTAAGGGTTGAATCAATACCTTCAAACTTGTATTTGGTTGATAATGCAACACGTAGCCAGAACTCAACATCTTCTGATTGGCGCATATCCTCATCGAAATATTCAACGCGCGTTTCTTTACCTATTTGTCTAGCTCGTGAAATACTGTTTAGTAAAGATTTTCTAATGACTGCGGCTGAGCCATTACCGATGGGGTTACGACAAAAAATATCTTTTGCTGTGATGTCGGTCAGTTTGGGGTGTTGTCCGAGCCCCATTGATTTTCCATCTTCATCAATAAATTCAGATGCGCTATAGCTGATGCCGATATCGGCGTTAGATTGTAAATGCTTAAAGTGTTTTTCGAGCTTAGTGGGCAGCCATAAGTCATCTGCGTCTAGCAAGGCAATGAAAATGCCACGTGTTGCGTTAATGCCCGTATTACGCGCACCAGATAGTCCACGATTTATTTGGTGAATAACGCGAATGCGGTCGTCTGAATATTGTTTGATGATCTCTACTGTCGCGTCTGGTGATCCGTCATCTACACAAATTATCTCAAAACTTTTGAATGTTTGGGCTAGCACCGATTCTAGGCAATCACCTATATATTTGGCTACTTTGTAACACGGAATGACGACTGAAAATAGGGGGGTGAATTGTGTATTCATTGGTATGTATCCTTCAGTATATACAGGGTTCAAATAGCGCCTAGTTTGATAATGGTCCGTTCACTTTCAATGGCGACGATCGCTTTATTTTCGAAACCCATTGCATTCACTTCAATGAGTAAAAGTGGCGTTGTTTGGTCTGATTCAGGGAACTCGATAAGCCGGATAAATTCTCCTTTAACATTGCTAAGGCCCCCTGCAATTAAATGCGCTTTGTTTGCATAGGTATCTGACCATTCAGTTAACGTTTCATCGATCAAACTCGTTTCAATGCGGTAAATATTAAGGCGTGTGTAGGGTAGGGGTTGTCCCGTATCATTGGTGGCTAGAATTCTTATTTGTGTTGTATGGCTATGATCAAAGCGAAAGTCAGCTTCTACATAGAGCTCATATGAGTTGGTCGCCTCTTCCAGCAAACGCTCAGCATTGGGCGTGTAAGTGGTTGTATTGGGGGTACTGGAAGCAGGCGTTTCGTTTCCGCCACCACTGCTACAGGCAAGTAGGGTGAATGCGGATAAACTCATCATGATATTAAGAAAACTCGTTTTAATGACCGCCATTTTAGGCGATGTTTTGTGGATATGTTTGGTTTCTGTCATTGAATATTTCATCAGTAATACCTCGATTGGCCGAAATAATTTTGATTAATAATAATGGTGCTGGCGGTCGCTGGTATTGAACCAGTTGCTTGATTGTTCTCCTGATGATTCAACCCAGGTTTCGTAATCAGGGTAGGCCCACACTACGTCAATATATTCACGCGGATGACGCCATTGTTGTGGGATTTTTAGCGCCCAAGGTAAGTTTGTTGCGTTGCGGAAATATCGGCCACTTATGGCGTCAGAGGTATCGTCTTTACGGCCAAATTGTGAGACATCAAACAAGTCTGTCGGAGGATAATCTGCAAAGTGAATTTCTCTACCACGATAGTTTTTTCGGAAAATAAAGAAGTCTAATGCACTATGAGAAAGGCTGGTTATCGGGGTTTCAAATTTAACATCGAGCTCAAAAGGAATTGAATCGAACTGTGTGCAATTTTTTACAGTATTAAAGTGCTGGCATTGTCCGCTTTCACCCGTATCAGTAAATGTGTGGCTATCACTCCAGAATTGAAATACTAAATCTGATTGATTTTGTTCCGGGGTTTTATTGAATGACGCTGAGTTAATTTCTAAATTAGCCTGTTTGAAATTGCTGGCACTTACGTTGAGTAGGCGCAATGCAAATCCGTTATGGTGTGAGGCACCACGGGCATCAATATAACCGGTTATTTTGAAACCTGAGATGGCGCTGTCTGCGTTATAAATTGTTTGAAATCGCTCACGAATGACTAGATCATTCATGTCGTAGTCGCCGGTTGATGGCCAGTTGTCTTCGTAGGCTAAGGTGATCCACCCATTGCTTGACGGGTAGAATGAACTCGATGCTCGGTCATAATCGTTAGGGAATTCGTCGCTGGTATCATCCACACCATCCGCATCACTGTCATTTGACTCCGGAATAGTTGTAAGGTTGGTGGTGTCAATTGCGGTAGCTGGTGTCGATTTAACTGAAAATACGGCATCGTTAAAATCATTGTCTCCCCAGCTTCTGGGAAGGTCTTCAAACCCAATAATGACTTCATCAACTTCATCGTCAAATAACAGCACGTTGTGTTGCTTTAAGGCTGTAGGGTCAGGGTTTAAGTCTTTTAATGAATAGTAATAAGGGCTAGCGAAATTCTTAACGCCGGTGTCATACCAAAAAGCATTAGCCGCGATGAAGAAACCTATATTGGTTCCAGCAGGGAAGGTTCCCAGGCTTAAACGATGTCCATTTGTTAAATGGGGATAGGATAAATTTGGGAAGATGATTGTTTCTGAAATTTGGTCATGTGACGTGGGTGGATTATTTTTGTCAAAAGTGAAAAAACCGAAAGAGTTTTTATAACCTGCGCCTTCATGAATAAATGTAACGAATACTTCACCTTCTTCTACTAGAGAAATATTTGAGCCCTCATCATTGGTAAGAAAAGCTTCATTGACATGAGACTCGGGTAAGGCATTGGAAATACGCGCGAAGAAATCCGCAGGATAAGTTTCACGAGCGTAGATTAGATTGTCAGGTTTACCTGTGTTTTGGTTATAGCCATTGGGCCATGAGGTGCCACTTAAGAACTCCCAAAGATACTCTCCATTTTGATAATTTGTAGCATGGGCTGGTAATGTCGTTATCACTAATAAAGCGACAGCAAGAAATTCGTTAATGCGTAAACTACTAATGAACTGATACAGCATAAGACGCTCCTTAGATAGGTAATGTTTTGGCGGTACAATGTATTAGTAGCGGGATCTATGCCAGTCTTGAATTTAATTTAAGTTGTTGAAATGGTTGGGCTTATAGTGGCGGATCAGGTGGGTGTTTTGCTTGATTATTGCTTTGCAAATTCTTATTACCAGGTTGCGATGCAATTTGGGATTTCAGACTAGTCGTTCAATTTTATTAAGGTTAGAGCGAAGTAGACTTCAATATACCAACTGTTAGATTCTGTTGCGGTGATTGTGTGTTTAGCTTTTCGTTTTCTTTTGGTTGATTCGTCGGGAGCCAAATCTTAAAGGTACTGCCTGCCCCCACTTTGCTTTCGACATCGATTCGACCGTGGTGCGTTTTTATTATTCCGTATGAAATACTTAAGCCTAAGCCTGTTCCTAGGCCAACAGGTTTGGTTGTATAAAAGGGCTCCATGATCCGGTTCAGGTCTTTCTCGGGAATACCTTTGCCAGTATCGTGAATGCTGATACATACCCATTTGTCGATATTTGTCAGGTTTATTGTAATCTTTCCTTTACCTTCAATTGCTTGAGCAGCATTCACAATGAGGTTCATAAATACCTGGTTGATTTGAGCGGGTAAGCATTCAATCATAGGGGAGTTATTTACATTAAGGGTGATGTCAGCTTTGTATTTTACTTCATTCCTTACGATGTTTAGTGTGGAATTCAGTCCGACACAAAGGTCTGCGTCTTGCCAAACCTTATCGTCGGTGTGAGCAAAATTTTTAAGATCAGCAACAATTGTACTAACTCTATTCAACCCTTCTTGAGTTTCTTTTATTAATATTGGTAACTCTTCTTTTATGTAATCAAAGTCTTTGTCTGCCTTAATGGCTTGAATAAAAAGAGGCGATTGGGTGTTATTTATTATGTGGTCGTCATACTCTTCAATAACTTGAGTTAAGGTATGTCCCCATTGAGACAGGATTGAAATATTTGAACTGATAAAGCTAATAGGGTTATTTATTTCGTGAGCAATACCTGCTGAAAGTTGACCAATAGCCGCCATTTTTTCTGACTGGAGTAATTGAGAGTGGGCGTCGACTAGTTTCTTATTTGTGTCACTTAATTCTTTCGTGCGTTCAGCGACGCGCTGATCCAATAGGCGGTTCTGGAGGGTAATGTCATCATAAGATTTTTTAAGTCTTTTACGCATATTATCTAAGGCGAAAGATAGCTGAGACAATTCGCCATTGGCCTTTAAATCAATAGGCTCATTTAAATTTCCAGAATTAAGACTCTTTGCTTGGTCTACTAGCTTATGTATCGGGTCGGTGATCATTTTTCTAAAGAAAATGAACAGCGCCATAGCAAGTGTTAAAAAAACCAAAAGTGATTGAATAATCATTTTTTTTAGGTGGTTTTTTATAAAAATATCTCGATTTTCTGTTGATATACCAATCTCAATGCTACCAATAAAGTTAGCGTCTACACGTATGTCTGAGAAATAACGTTTGATATTTTGGTTGTTTCCAATTTGACGAGAAGCTTTGGCAACAATTTTCTTATCGAGCCTTTTAATAAGTATATAGGCGAGGTCTGGATAACGGTTTACAAAATTGTCAGTGTAGGTTCCTATGACCGGGTAATCTTCGATAAGGAGAGCCTCTGTTGCAAATATAGCAGATGCCTGTGCGAGATTATGGCCTTCTTGATCCAGTTGCTGGTGGAGAATATATTGCTCTCCCTTGATGGTATAGTAAGTGTTGATCGTTAATGCTAAGGCAAATAAAAGCAATAATACGCCTAAAACTTGGATTGCTAGCCCTGGCGCAATACGCTCTCTCCAATTAACTGACCTTTTAGTATTCAAAATTCTTTTACCTCATGAATACTCTCACGAACGTATTGGTAGTCTTCATCTTTGACCGCTACAAAGCCTGATACCTTATATTGTTTTAGCATGTTTTCGTCTGAGAGCCCAATTAATGCTGTGGAAACCGCTTTGAATATTTTAGGTGGTAAATGAGCACGGGCGATCCAAGGTTTGGTGATGTTTTCAAAGCTATGTAAAATTCTTAATTGGCTGTTTCTATTCATTTTTTTATAGGTTGCTTCTTTCAGAGAACCCGCGTCATAATCACCTAATTCAACTGCCTTAAATACCTTGTCGTGGCGTCCAAGAAAAGCGAACTTTGATAATGATGATGATGTAACGCCAGCCTTGATTAATTCTGATTGAGCCAGGTAACGGCCAATCGTGGAGTTGATATTCCCGAAAGCGAAACTGCGTCCATTTAAATCGGATAAAGTCTGAATGGGACTATTTTTAGAAACAACAATTAAACCCTTAAAACGTGTTTTTCCTTTTTTTTCTTCCATGGCTAATAGTTGGATATCTGGTCGCTTGGACTTTGCTAAAATATAAGAGGCTGGCCCAAAGCGAACAAAATCTACCTCGCCTGCCACCAGTGCTTCATTCGCCCCTTGATAAGACTTATAAATTTTTAGTGTTAATTCAGTGGGTGACTCGGATAGACGAGAAACTTCTACAGAGAGGTAGTCGATGAGCGGTTTGAATTTACGATGCATTTCAGTTGCTTTGTCAGACTGATATAAACCAAAAGTCAGTTCAACTGGTCTTTGTTCATTGGCGAACGTTACACCTATTGAAAATAATATGCTTACGGTACTGAGGATGAAATATTTTGTAATGAGGTACATCTACTTTTCTCCTTGATCATTTAGATGCAGAAAACGAACACTACATTAGATAAAAGCAAGGATTACGCCAAGGGGGGAGTGGTGCTATTGCTAGGATGAGAGGTTGAAAGATAAATATATTTTGCAGATTGCGAATTGCAATATGATAAAAATTCGCAATCTAGTAATGTTAGGGCTGGTTGACGGTTGATTTTTACTATCGTTTAAGGTTATTCCCAAGCTTGTATTTTTCGATAAAGTGTAGAAGGGCTGACCTGTAGTAAGCTTGCTGCGCGTACGACATTTCCCTCGCAAAAGTTAATTGCTTGTTTAATCGCTTGTTCTTCAATTTTAGATAATGGCTCAACTTGAATTGAGGTACTAGAGTGGTCAGTGCGCTCAATTTGACGGCGGTCGCTGACAGGTTGGTTCGGTACAGTATAGGGCTCCAATGAAACTAATCTTGGCTTAGTGGTTTGAATCGCTTTGTAAATGTCATCAAGGCGAAGCCTTAACGCACTGGCTAGGCATTGATCTGTGATGAGTGGGCCACTAGACATCACGACAGTGCTATGGATTGCATTTTCTAGTTGTCTGACGTTTCCAGGCCATGCGTAAGAAAGAATAAGTTTTTCGGCATCTGATGAGAACCCTACTACGATTTTATCTTCCATGTTGGTGAATTTTGTGAGAAATGCCTGAGCAAGCAGGAAGGGGTCGTTATCTCGTTGTCTGAGAGGTGGTAAATCTAACGAGATAACATTTAGGCGATAGTAAAGGTCCTCTCTTAGCTTTTTGTCATGAATAGCCGCTAATGGATCGCGATTCGTCGCACAGATAAAACGAATATCTACCGTTTCAATCTGGCTGCTTCCCACACGTTGAAAAGTACCCGTTTGGATAAATCGCAAGAGCTTGGATTGTAGGTTAATATCCATTTCTGCCAGTTCATCCAGAAATAGTGTGCCACCCTTTGCTTGAGAAGCGGCACCATCACGTTGATTTACAGCGCCAGAAAATGCGCCTTTAATATGGCCGAAAATTTCTGACTCCATCAACTCTCCAGGTATAGCTGCACAATTGATGGCGATAAAGGGCTCGTCGGAGCGTTTACTTAAATCATGAAGTGCTTTGGCTGCGATTTCTTTTCCTGTACCGCTCTCACCTGTAATCATGACTGAGGCATTGCTTGGCGCGGCTTTTTCAATCGCGTTGTAGATAAACTGCATGCATATAGATGTACCGACAAAACCCTGAAATTTATCTTTTTGCTGATTTTGATATTGGTTGAGCGTACGCTTTAGAAGCGCGCGTTCGGCGATAACTTGTTGTGTGAAAACCGCTTGGTCTATTGCTTGTGATAGTTCGCTGTTGTTCCATGGCTTATGAATGAAACCCCATATGTGGCCTTCATTAATGGCATTCAATACTAGGTCATCTTCAGAAAAACCACTGAGTACAATACGAATGGTTTCTGGATATTTGTTAGAAACTTCTCGCAGTAGCGCATCCCCTGTCATTTCGGGCATTTTCATGTCTGAAACCACTATATCGATAACTTCTTGTTCAAGGATATCAAGAGCTTCGTGGCCACTATTTGCGTAGAAACATTGGTATTGGCTATTTCGCATAAACCGTTTAAGGGTTTCTAAAATACTTTGTTCATCATCTACAAAGAGTATATTAGCGGTTTTAATTGATGATGTTTTTTCCATAACGCATCCTCTATATTTTTTGAATAAGATTAGTTGAGCTTAAGTAGCATTCTGGCGTAAAGGGATTTTGATTGTGATGGTTGTTCCTACGCCTAGTTCGCTTTGTATAGAAATATTTCCACCGTGTTTTTTGATGATGTCATAACAGATGGACATGCCTAAACCGGTACCTTCACCTACGGGTTTTGTCGTGAAAAAGGGGTCGAAAATATGTTTAAGGTGCTCCTCTTTAATGCCGCAGCCGTTGTCAGTGACTATAATTTGTATGTGGTCTTCGGTTTGTTTTGATTCGATGTTAAGTTGGCCATTAGAGCCATCCATCGCATGAGCAGCATTGATGAACAGGTTCATAAGAACTTGATTTATTTGCCCCCCAATACATTCTATATTGGGTAGCTTAGCTAAAGACTTTTCTACAGTGCAATGATATTTAAGTTCATTCCAAACCATGTTTAAGGTTGATTCAATACATTCGTTTATATCGGTTAAGGCGGTTTGTTCACCAGAATAGGCGTAACCTTTTAAACCTTGAGTAATATCCTTAACGCGTTCGGTTCCAGTAATTGACTCGCCTGTAATACAGTCTAGGTCGTTAATTACAAATTCCAGGTCTTCTTGTGTCAGTGTGTCGGCAATTGCATCGAGTTCAGGTTTAAGCTTTTTTTGTTCTTCTGGTGAAAGTTTTTCTTTCATTGACAGTAATTGGGAAAGTAGTGTTTTGATAAATGTATGGTACTCCTGAAGCATGGTCAGGTTATTCATGATAAAACCGATAGGGTTATTGATCTCATGTGCTACGCCTGCTGTAACTTGACCGAGACCAGCCATTTTTTCAGCATGGACGAGGGTATTTTGATTGTGTTTTAAGGCTTCATTGCTTTTGATTAGCTCTCGTTCTCGGTGGTGAATTTTTTTTGCCATGTCGGTGATTTTGTCAGATAAACGCTGTATTTCGATGGTAATTCGTTTGGTTTTTTCAAGGTGAGGGTCTGCTCCTTCACTCAACTCAGTGGCGAATACGTGTAAACGCTCTAATGGTCTAACAAAAAACCAGCGGCCCAAAACAATAGCGAGACCGGTTGATAGGATTGCGATAATAAGCGCACTATATATCAGCCGTTTTTTTGCATCGGAGAAAGACTGATTGAGCGAGGACACATCAATGCCATATGAAAGTCGAATACCAGAAGATGAAGCCCCTAGGCGTATTTTAGCCAAGGTGTTTTTAACGCCCCATTGAATTGAAATATCGTTTGATGTTGTTGCCTGAATTTTTATATCGAGAATATTATTCAAATCTAATGCTTCGACCATTTCGCTCACCGGAATGTGAGTGACTAAAATGCCCTCGATTGAATTACCATACTTGATGGGTAGAACAATTTTCCAAAAATTAAGGTCTCCACTCAGGATTATTTCAAAGTTATTTTTACCTTCATATAAAGCATGAAAATTCGTTTGTATCTGACTGTTATTACGAATTGGAAGTGAAAATGATTTGTGTTGTTCATTAATGCTGGCACTGCTAAATATTTTTTCACCTTTAAAGTCATAAAGTTGTTGGGCGTATTGCTTGCCTATAATACTTTGGGATAAAAAGTAGTCGCTTATTAGGCCTTTGTTGGAATCTGGTCGCATAACGGTTTGTTTTACAACAGCGCTTTGAGTTTGAGCTTCGAGCTGGATTCTCCTTGTGTCAAGAAAACGGTCAACCTGACGTGCTAGGTTGATGGCCTTTTGCTCGTTTGATTGCAAGTAATGTTTTGTCAGGTCAGATTTTAAACCTTGGGTCATTACGCTAAGCATCGCAAGGCTCATTAATGAAATGACGGTGATTAGGAATAGTGATAACAAACGTTCCGTTTTAGGCGGACTGTTAGAAATTAGCTTATGTAGTCCAACTGAAATCACGGTTTTAATTCCCATGATTTACTCCATATATTTTTCCCAGGCTTGGTTCAGACAAACGGATGTTTCCGTGTATATCAAAACGAGCCATTAATAAATCTTCTAGGCCTAATGCTTCGTGCGCATCAAAATTAGTTTCAATATCACTTGAGAACGGTTGTTTGTAGCGTTTTATTAATCCTGAAACTGTTATTGCCAGATTTTCCAGGTTAGTTTTGATTATTTGTCGGGCTTGTTTGGGGTCCTCGGGAATAGCAGTTTGCTCGGCGGCCGCGATTAAAATACGGGTTAAATCATAAGCATGAATGAAACCGGTTGGTGCTTTAATGTCGGTAGGTGATAGTGCGTTATTTAATATGATTGACGCTGCTGATAGAGCATTTTCACCTTCAGAAGATAAAGGTGTCTGTAAGAGAGAAAAGCGAGTTTGAATGAATGCGAGATCCAATTGGTTAACTGTACTTGCCCCCAATGATTGGAAGAAGGTTCCGCCTGTTATACCCCAATGACTTCGAATTGCGCGTTGGCGAGTTTTGTCTAGTGATAACATGGCTTTTGCAAAGGTGATGCCTTCAGGTGCATTAGCAACAAGAACAAAGCTATCTGCGCCATTAGAAACCGCGTGTTCTAAAATTGTTCTTGCTTCGTGTTGACCAATACCCCATTGGAAAAAGTGGGTGCCGGCAGCCTGATAACCGAGTTTCGATAGCGCTTTCGTCATGGTTTTTTTATTAGCTTTTCCCCACCCCGTATCTTCCAGTAGCAGATAAGGGCGTTCAAAACCTGAGTGTTGTATTGTCTCGTTGATAATAACTTTGCCTGCTTTGCTATCGTCGATTGACAGCCGAAAAATCCAGTTCTCTGAAGTTTTTGAGCGGGTAATCGGCGTGGCTGCCGCCCAAGGTACCAAGGTGAGAATCTGGTTGTTATTAATGTAATCTCGAGCGGCAATCAGAGGAGGGGAGTGCAAGCCCCCAAATACTGCTAGGGCATAAGGGTCTGACAAAAACTGATCGAGGTGGTGACGGCTTCTTTGAGTGCTACCATGATGGTCTTTGATGACGAGCTCGACACGATGCCCGCCCAATGTCCAATTGGATTGCGATAATGCTGCTCGAATTCCAAGCTCAATTGATTTTCCTGAGCTTGCGCTATTTGTTTGGTCTGCATCGAGATATATTCGAAAAACTGGTTGCTTATTTTGAGTCGGGTCCGCATATACGTGATGACCCCACCCTATCGCGCAAAAAAATAGACTGATGATAATTGATTGGGTAAGTCTAATGCGGCAGTTGATTTTTTGGTTCATGCTTATCCCTTTCAGTAAAAGTTCAGAATTGCTTTATATAATTTGATATATAATGTCTATACTGTCAATTGTGACATTGATAAATATTGTAAATTCGTCAGCGTTGATTCTAGTATAGTCATGTGTGGATGTATGGCTGGGTGATTAGAGGTATTTTTATGAAAGAGGCGTTAACAACGGGGGAGGTGGCAAAATATTGCGGTGTGAATTTTAGAACGGTCATCAGATGGATAGAGAAAGGTTATATTGATGCATATAAGCTTCCCGGAAGAGGAGATAACCGTGTTCCTATTGGTGCTTTAGTTGCTTTTATGAATAAAAATAATATGCCAATACCCGCAGCATTAGTTGAAACTCCGGTAGAAACAGTTAAACAAGGTACTCTTGCCATCCCTCCTTGTAAGCCAAGGGTTCTTATCATAGAAGATGAGGAATTAATGGCCAAGTCGATGGCTCGAACAATTAAAAGAGCGGGTTATGATATTGAAATTGCTTCAAACGGAATCGAAGCGGGAATCCAGCTAGAACGCTTTCGGCCTATGTTGGTAACTTTAGATTTACAAATGCCTGGTATGAGTGGTTTCGAGGTACTAGAGGCTTTGAAGGCTAATGATTGCTACCAAAATATTAAGGTGTTGGTGGTCTCGGCTGCGAGTAAGGTGAAGATGCTAGAAGTAATGGAGCTTGGGGTTGATGATGTACTGGAAAAACCCTTTAAATCGAATCAATTGGTTGAAAAGATGCTACCTCTGTTGCCGATTTAAAGCACGCTTCATGAGTTTTGTTACATTTGGAAATAAATAGATAAAAAATACAATTGTCATGAATGACAGGTTGTGAGAGGCTTGGATTACATTGTTACTAGGAGAGTATGATGGATAAGCGCATATTGATCGTAGATGATGAAGAAAGTGTATTAAATACGCTAAAGCGCCTTTTCCGAAATAAACCCTATGATATTTTCACAGCATTAAGTGGGGAGGAAGGGTTAGCATTATTAAACGAGCAGTCAGTTGATTTGATTATAAGCGATATGCGCATGCCAAGAATGGATGGCGCAGAATTTTTGTCGACCGTAAAAGAGAGGTATCCCTTAACAGAGCGTATTTTGTTAACGGGTTATTCAGATATGGATGCGATGACAAAAGCAATTAATGTTGGTGGAATATATGGTTACCTTTCTAAGCCGTGGGATATTGAACAACTTCTCTCTCTAGTAGAAAGTGCCTTAGATCAAACACATAAAAATAAACTAAAAAACCGGACTCTTAAACGTTTTAAGAAACAAAATGATTTTTTGGGCGAAGATGTTGAACGTAAGCAAAGAGAAATGGCGCAATCGGCTGAATTTGTTGATCACGCCTTTCAAAAACTAGAGGATAGTTATGAAGTAACAGAGCAAATGCTTATGAACTTGCTGGACCTTAAACTAAAAGGCCAGCGGAATTATGCAGTAAAGGTTTCTGAGATTGCACTCAAACTTTCACGTGTATTAGGTTTTAAAGAATACAATCAAAAAGTACTTGTAACAGCTGCGCGTTTACAGGGAATTGGAAAAATAGGTGTGCCAGATGACGTACTTAAAATACCGTTAGATTCAATGACAGAAGAACAGTTTGCGTTATATCGGCAATATCCTGCTAATAGTGCTTGTACCTTAATGTCTTATTCGTTTTTTGAAAATGTGGCTCAGGTTCTTTTTGAACAGAAAGAATATGTAGATGGTAGTGGCTACCCTGGAAGTTTAGAAGGGAAGGAAATGTCTGACTTAGGGAAAGTATTATCTCTGATACTGGATTACTCAGAACTACGTTTTGGTATTGTGACAGGAAATTTTCTTAATCATGAACAGACTATAAAAGTGATACAAAGTAATGACCATCGGTATGATACAAGCTTAATACCTGCCTTGAGTTCACTTACATTGGAAGTTGAGTTCTTAGAGGAAGCAGCGGAAATGGTTTTGCCACTTTATTCTCTTAGAGAAAATATGGTATTGAACAAAGATATCTATGCTGATAACGAAATATTACTTTTACCTAAAGATTCAATATTAACCGAGAAATTGATTGGACAATTAATGAATATTGAACGTAACGTTAGAGGTAAAATGCTAGTAAGTGTTAGGTTTGTTAAGCCTTGAGTTAGAAAACTAGGCCTTGTACTTAGATATTTATTATAAAAAGTGTCAAGCGTTGAAATACTTTGACGGGTTAGCATTGTTGCCCACCTAATCTTTGATGATTAAATACCTTCTTTAGGCTTCCTTACTTTTCGGTGGCATCAATAAAATATTTTAAGCGATAAAAATTATAGTGTGTGTTTGCGCAAAATTGTGAAATTATTCGTCTTCGGTCATTTGTTCAAAATCATCAAAGCCCTGTTCATCAGCTTGAAAGCTTGGTTCTTCTATTGTCACCTGTTCATCTGAATAAGGTGATTCATACTCATCTTTGGAGAGAGGAGGGAAGGTATGAAGTACAACGACCTCATCATCGTATGGCGCTATTTTTGTATTTAATAACGGTATTGCGTTTGTTGCTCGTGCATTGTTTAATTCTTGTTGGTTAGACTTTAACTGGGCTTTAAGATGAGTAATCATTGTAAGCAGCTCAGTGTTTGCGCTTGATAAGGATTGTGGTGCTAAATCAATGGAAGAGGCGACTTGGCTTATACTGTTTTGGTTATCTAGTAAGTTAAGTATGTATTTCTCAGATTCACTAGACTCTAACTGCATAAGTTTTTTTGATTCTAATGCAACGAAATAAACATGTTGAGCTTCCCAAAGTGCTTGCTCAGCTCGCTTTTTTACTTCTTTATGGTTACGGTAATTTTTACCAATAAATGTCGTCGCTTCTAGAAATACATCACGTGCTTTTTTGAAAGTTATCGGTGCATATTTTTCAGCATTAATATCGTCGGCTTTTTCGATTAAGGCTTCTGCTTCAGATAAATGTATATTTATTAGTACTTTTAATTCTAGCTTAGACATTTCAGCTAGTAACGGAGTTTGTCCACGTATGGCGTCGGCAATTTGTCCTTTTTCAATGAGTTCAATTAGATCTAATAATTGAGCTTTAATTATTTGATAGTCTGTTGGTAGACGTGTTGGTGCTTCTAACCTTAGGAGCTCAGTATTGTGTGTAAGCACTTCTTTTAAATTAGCTTGTGCTGATTTTTTATTTTTATAACCGTCATCAATAAAATACTGAGCAGCAATCGAAGCCATAAGTGCGATACCTTCAGCGTCTTTAGGCCACTCGAGTAGTGAGTCTTTCGCCTGGGTAATGCTCTCTTGTGCTTGACTTAAATGGATAGGCGCGTAGATACCTAGTTCCGCTTTAATTGCATCAGCATATTTTTTTTCCGCGTCTTGAATCGATTGTTCTGGTGTGAGTTTTGAATTATTTGCTTCGAGCACAGACTGTTGTTGAATCCTCTCGGAGTTTACAACTTCTTTTCCTGCGCAGGCTGAAAGTATCAGGCAGGTTAAAAAAATTGTTAATGTGTGTATGCTCCAATATTTCATAACTCATCCCTAAAGTATTTTATATTTCTGAGGAGTATATGCATGAGGTTATCTGATTGCCACGTCGTTTTTCCATAGATTGTAAAAATGATGAACAGGTCCACTTCCTTTACCAATATTTAAACTATCGGCCTGCTTAATCGCCTTATTAAGGTAGGCATTGGCTTTAAAAACAGCATCTTGGATTGAGCTGCCTAATGCAAGGTTTGCACTGATAGCAGAAGAAAGCGTACAGCCTGTGCCATGGGTATTCTTGGTGACTATTTTGGATTGTGAGAATTCATAAATAGTATCGTTTTCTGACAGTAAGTCGATACACATATCACCAATAAGGTGGCCACCTTTCAAGAGGACTGATTGCGAGCCAAATTTATTTAACTTGGTAATCGTTTCGTACATCAAGGGTTTAGTTTCAGCGGAAGGGCAATTAAGTAAAACAGCAGCTTCAGGAATATTTGGTGTAATGAGTGTTGAAATGGGAAATAGATCTGTTTTAAGTGCTTCAATTGCATTTGCTTCAATGAGTGGCTTGCCGCTACTAGAAATCATGACGGGGTCAAGCACGATATGTTTGGGTCGATATTCTTGGAGAATTTTGGATACTAACTCAATGGCGCTAATTGTATTAAGCATGCCTATCTTAACGCAGCTGATGTTAAGGTCATCAAATACAGCTCTTAATTGTGCCTCAATAATATTGAGTGGAAGCGTATGAACGGTATGGACACCACAGGTATTTTGAGCTGTAATATTAGTAATGACAGAGGCGCTGTAAACACCAAGCGCAGAGAATGTCTTTATGTCTGCTTGAATACCAGCACCGCCAGACGAGTCTGAACCTGCAATAGTTAAAGCAATAGGAGGGGAAGCCAAGTTATAACCTTTAATTATTAGATAATAGTTTATATATTAGCTGTTTTTTTTAGCGCTGACAGTATTGTAACGAAAGTACGCTGTGAGAGTTTACCAATAGTGCGTATAATTTTAATTTAATTCATTATTAAAAATAATTATGTCTGCGTTTAAAATTTTGATCATTCCGATTACTTTCTTATTCACCTCTATGTTTTCGCTAAGTGGTTTTGCTGGATTTACTGCAGAAGAAATTTTAGGTGAGTACTGGAAAGATCCACTTTTTGGTGAGGCAGCCAGTGAAGCGACGGTTTCAATTGAGTTGCTGCCAGGTATGATCTGGCCTAATAACGTAACAGTTCCGTTAGCTAAGAATGTTCGATTTGTCTTTATCAATAAAAGTGAAGAGTCTCACCTTATTGCGTTCTCAGAAGATATTAAAAAACAACTGGCCGATGATCGCTTCCAGAAATTTATTAAAGATGAATTGTATCACTCTCAACAGCAGGTTATTGGTGGAACAGGGCATTCACATTCGGGACAAGCTGTTGGCGATGCTGAAGCATTAGTAAAAAAATTAGATCAATGGCCGACGGTTTTTGTGAAACCAGACGAAATAAAAGAGATCCTGATTCGCTTTGATATACCGATGCAGCTTCCTTTTATCTGCGTGCTAGAGACGCATGAAGAGAAAGAGTATAAGGGGATAATCGACATTATTGAGTCTGTAGATCTGAAAAACATTATGAAGTGATGGTTATTAAGCTCTATTTTTTAGCACTATCGTTTTCGTATAGCTAAAGTTTTCAAAGCGCTATGGTTTAATAGAATATCCTTTGATACTCAATACCTATTTTCAAATCCATTAAGAGTTTTTCTATGCAAAGTAATACAGTGAAAGCGGTTGACTGGATCAACGGTCAACTTGTGCTTTTAGACCAAAGAGTTCTCCCTAAATCTGAAACATACATAACTTGTCATGATATCACTGCAGTGATTGGGTCGATCAAAACGATGGTGGTGAGAGGTGCGCCAGCAATTGGTATTGTTGCTGCGTATGGCGTTGTAATAAGTGCGCGTGCGCATTATGAAAACAATATGAACACTGTTCAGCTTGATGTGTATAAAAATGCGGTATTAGCCGATTTAACTCTACTCGCTGAAGCTAGGCCTACTGCTGTTAATTTAAGGTGGGCGGTAGAAAAAATGAAGCAGTGTTTTGCTAGTACTTATCAGGATGTGTCGGTAATTGAAGTACTGTTATCGCTAGCAAAATCTATTCATTCCGAAGATATCGCAAATAATCATCGAATGGGGGTATTGGCGGCTGATTTGATGGCTAGTACTTCGGGTAAACCTTTTTCAGTGCTCACGCATTGTAATGCAGGTTCACTTGCAACAGGTGGTTATGGTACAGCTCTGGGTGCAATTCGAGCAGCGTGGAAAGATAACTTAATAGACTGTGTTTACGCAGATGAAACTCGCCCATGGTTACAAGGTGCAAGATTGACAGCTTGGGAACTTACACAAGACGGTATACCTGTTTGTTTAAATGCTGATGGCGCTGCCGCATGGTTATTAGCGAATAAGAATATTAAGTGGATTATTGTCGGTGCCGATCGTGTGACGGCTAATGGGGATGTCGCCAATAAAATTGGAACATACAGCTTGGCCGTACTTGCAAAGTATCATCGCGTTAAAATGATGGTTGTAGCGCCTTCAAGTACTGTTGATATGGTACTTAAAACAGGTGCTGAAATTGAAATTGAAATGCGCACGATTGAGGAGCTTACTCAGATTGCTGATTTACAAATGGCTCCAATAGGCGTTGATGCAATTAACCCAGTTTTTGATGTTACACCTGCTACGCTTATTGATGCGATTGTGACAGAGAAAGGAGTGATCGAAAATCCAAATGCACAAAAAATGATGGCGCTTTTTGGTTAAATACGAAGTTTGTGGCTATTGTTAATCGGCGATGTTGAATGAGACTGTTGACCTTTAGGACAATTTAAATGACGGATAAGCAAAAACTAGTAGAAGATTCTGTGAATGAGTGGTTAGAGAATGTAGTCATAGGGCTTAACTTGTGCCCATTTTCAAAGCTTCCTTATAGTGAGAACCGTATTAGAATCAAAGCTGATTTATGTCAGCAAGAAGAACAAGCTTTTGAAAGCATCATTCACGAAATAAACTTACTGGATGAAACTGATGAGAAAGAACTAGAGACAACATTACTTGTATTTCCTGAGCTGTTTGATGATTTCGGTAATTATAATGACTTTCTATTTACGGCTAACGAATTCATAAGGCTTAGAGGATGGGAAGGGGTGTATCAGATCGCCAGTTTTCACCCAGACTACCAATTTGCAGGCACTGAACAAACAGATGCTGAGAATTTTACGAATAGATCGCCTTACCCTATATTTCATTTTATACGCGAGGCGAGTCTGACTGCAGCAATAGACGCTTACCCAGATGTAGATGAAATTCCGGAAAGAAATATAGCGTTAATGAATAGTTTGAGTGATGCAGATTTAAGGCAATACTTTTCATGGTGCTTTAAAAAGTAAACAAACGCTTAGCATTTCTCAGTCTCTTGAATAACACGATTTCGGCCTTGTTTCTTCGCATTATAAAGTAACTTGTCCGCTCGTTTCCAAGTAGTCTCTACCGTCTCGTGAGGGTTTAAAATTGCCGCACCTATAGAAATCGTGGTGCCTACTTGAGTGCCATCTGAGTGCTCAATGGTGATGCTTTGAAAGTCTCTAAGTAAGCGCTCTCCATAAAGTCTAGCATGGGGTAAAGAGCAATTTATTAAAAAAACAGCAAACTCTTCGCCACCTAGCCTGCCTGCGACACCTCTACGGTAGACGGATTTATTATCAGGAGCGATTAACTTAGCAGCAAGATCCTCTCTGCGAACTTTGATAGATAACATATTACCGAATTCAGTGAGCAGTTTATCGCCGGCGATGTGACCATATTGGTCGTTAAAGTTTTTAAAATGATCGATATCTATACTGAGCCATACACACTCATTTCGATCATTGCTGATTAAATGCTCGACCTGTTTAATGAAACCTCTGCGATTATAGACACCAGTTAAATAATCAGTCTCACTAAGAATTTGGTAGCGTAATTTAGCATCTGAGAGTAATTCGGTTTGTCTTTTTAAATAACTGTATCGGTAGCCCAATACAAATGAAAGAATAATTACTTCAAATAAACAACCAAGAAGAAGTAAACGGAGTATATTTAAATTCGCATCTAAAATACCTAACCACATCCAAACCCATGCACAAATACTAAGGATGAATATAGACCAAGCAATTAAAAAATATATCGCGAGAGGTTGCTTATTTCGATAGGCTTGAACACCCGTTAGTAAAAGAATGAAAGGTGCAATTATGCCTATAGATTCTACTAGGATATACGCACTGCTATCCGAAATAACACCAATTAAGATGATGCTGATGAAAGCAAAAGACTGTATTGCTTTAAGCGCTATATCTATTCTAGGTGTTGATTTTGGTGTGTCTAACAATTCCCTTATAAAAGCTGTTGCCGAAAATACACTAAGTAAACTTGTGAGATTTGTAAAAATAGCATCGCCACCCCATTCAGGAAATAATAAACGGGGGTAACCACAAATAACAGTGATATAAAGGCCTAAACAAAATACATAAAGGGCGTAATACAAGTACAATTTTTCGCTGGCACTTATACCAATAGCGAGGTTGTAAATCATCGCTAATAATAAAAACCCTAAAATAAAACCATTAAATAAGTGGTCCTTCAATAAAGAACTAATTTGTTCATCTTCTGTTTTAACTTGGATATTAAAATGAAAAACTTGGGACGTTTGTAGTTTTAAATAAGCAGTTTTGTGATCTCGAGGGCTATCTATAATAAAAGTTAAGAATGTGGCGGAAAGGGTATCGTTGCTATTATTTCTTTTACCTACTGGCATTGTCCAGCGCCAGTGGCCATCTTCTAAAGTTGCGAGCTGTCCTTCTAGTCCGAAATTTGGCACTAACTCAAGCCAAATTCTATTTGAATTAATACGGCGAGGAATCCTGATCTTTATCCACATGGTCGAGCCCTGAGAAGCTTGCCAGTACTCTTTATCAAGAAAGTGACTCTTAGTGACGCTTTTATCGAGCGCTTGCCAATTGTCTTGGGGGGTGTTGATTATCTCGTCAAGCGATATATCACCCGTTTTAATGATCTGCCAAAATTTGAAGTCAAGTTCTGAAGAGGCTTGACCTGACGTTGGTATAAATAATGTCAGGCTCAAAACAAACCAGATTGATAGATGTTGAATCATATTAATATGTGATTTTGGCAAATTAGTGTCTAATTAACAGCAAATTAAAGACTTATACTACGCCATAAGCGAGCATAGCATCAGCAACTTTAATAAAGCCTGCAATATTAGCGCCTTTTACGTAATTAACATAATGTTTACTTTCACGACCGTAAGTTTCGCATTCAGAATGAATGTTTTCCATGATGTCAAAGAGAAGTTTCTGTAATTCTGCCTCTTTCCATGAAATCCTGGCACTGTTTTGACTCATTTCTAAGCCTGAAATGGCAACGCCACCTGCGTTAGCGGCTTTACTTGGTGCAAATAAAATTTTAGCCTCTTGAAAACGTTGAATCCCTTTTAATGTCGTAGGCATATTTGCCCCTTCCGAAACTGCGATGCAACCGTTTTCAATTAGTATATGTGCATCACTTTGATCAATCTCATTTTGAGTTGCGCAAGGTAGGGCGACATCACAAGGAGTAGACCATGGCGTTTGGTCAGCGTAATACTTGGCGTCAGGATATTCGTTGAGATATTCGCTTATTCTAGCGCGTTTAATATTTTTAAGTTCTTTAATGTGCGCTAATTTCTCTTCCGATATACCTTTTGGGTCATGAATGAAGCCTGATGAGTCGGATAGCGTAACAACTTTTCCTCCGAGTTGAGCGACCTTTTCAGCCGCAAAAATGGCAACGTTACCTGAACCGGAGATGCAGACAGTTTTACCTTCCATTGTTAGCCCTTTTGTTTTGAGCATATGATCGACTAAATAAACTGTGCCGTAACCTGTTGCTTCAGTTCTAATTAAACTACCGCCAAACTCCATGCCTTTGCCGGTTAAAATTCCGGTAAATTCTTTACTCAGCCTTTTATGTTGTCCAAATAAATAACCAATTTCTCGCGCGCCGACACCTATATCTCCAGCAGGTATATCTAGGTTTTGGCCAATATAATGAGTAAGCTCTGACATGAACGCCTGGCAAAAACGCATTACTTCTCTGTCTGACTTACCTTTTGGATTGAAATTTGAACCACCTTTCCCGCCACCCATTGGAAGGCCTGTTAAACTATTTTTAAATGTTTGCTCAAAGGCTAAAAATTTCAAAATACTCTGATTAACAGACGGGTGAAAACGTAGGCCTCCCTTATAGGGGCCAATGGCATTATTGTTCTGGACGCGCCAGCCGCGATTAACGCGTATATGTCCATCATCATCAGCCCAGGTCACGCGAAAAGTGATGATTCGGTCTGGCTCGCTCATTCGCTCAAGAATCTGGGCTTCATGATATTTGGGTTTATCTTGTATGTAGGGGAATATATCGGTGAAAACTTCATGTACTGCTTGATGAAATTCAGTTTCACCAGGGTTTCGACGAATTAACCCATGCATAAAATTTTCAAGATCCTGTTCCCAAGACATAAAACCCACCTGTTATATTTGTTCAACTTTGATTTTACTAAAATAGCGATGAAATTTAACTTTATCATCCCCGAATTTTTTTGGAAAACTATTAATTATTTGAATATATTTGACGAATATAGAATTCGGTGCTACCACTAAAGTTAGCTGTACTAAAAAGTAATAAATATAAAAAATATATAGGCTTTAAAAAGCCGACTAGACAGGGTGTTGATAATAGTATGGATAAAAGTGAATACTTAATTGCTCGGGTAGGGCATTTGAATTTTGGTGTGTATTGTCGGGATGTACAAAACGTATATACAGAAAAAATTAAATTAGTAAAACTATTCTATCAGGGCGACATTTTTCGTGGTGTCGCTTCCATTGGTGGTACGGTGATGCAGGTTATTGATCTTCGGCGACGTATTGGAATGACTCTGGAAAGTGAGCCGGAAACAGAGTTATTAACCTTGATTAGTTTTAAAACAGACGTTTCTAAGACTGTGGCTTTGGTTGTCGATGAAATTATAGGACTACAGCGAGTAGCGATTAACTCAATAAAAAAAAATGAGCATTTATTGTATGCAGGCGTCGGGAATATTGATTTGTTGTTTCCGATGATTGCAAAAATAGGAAATGACGAATTTTTACATTTGTTGGACTCCACTTATTTGGATAAAACGGAACCGCTCGTTGAAGAATCTGGTGAACTTGAGCTTTTCTAATTTTCTATTGAATCGTCATTTCCTTTTCGTGGGAGTGGCGAATGTAAAGTCTCCTGCTATGTTTAAATAAATAGCATCATTAATCTAAATAAGTTTCACACCACAACAGAAGAAGAGTTATAAGTACAATATGCTCCAAAATAATCTAATTGACAGTTTATTAGTTTCATCTGATTTTGTCTTTCTAAGTACAGACAGCGCTGGAAAGATTCTCACCGTAACACCTGCTATTCGTGAGGTCTTTAATCTTCAGGAAGGAGAAGTTGAGGGTCAAAATTTAGATCAGTTTATTCCTATGCTTTGTATGTTTCCTCAGTCAGAATTTGAGATAGTTCAGGCCCGTGGTGGGCTTGAAATGATGATGGATGAGGGGGAGTGCGCTGAAGGGGTTGAGTATATGGAATTTCTGTCCTCGCATACGCAGTCTAATGGCCGGTTTGAGTTGGAAACAGGGCTCGAGTCAGGGCCGGGTTGGGTATCATTAGTCACCAATAAAGTCTTGAATGACGGTGAAATTGTTTATACCGTCATGGTAAGAGATATATCTCAGCGCAAGCATGATGAGCACGAAATACTAGATTTGAACCAGAATTTGGAAGCGCGTGTTGATGCTAGAACCTCCCAGATAAGAGGAGTAGTAATGTCGTGCAGTGCTGAGCTAGATCAGGTCAATACAACTTATCAGAACATGAAAGAGAAACAAATGGATTTAATGGAGTCGATTGAATCTACTGTTCTGGCAGAAACTGAGGGCTTAAATGAGTCACAAATATCTCAGATTAAAAGCGTAATAAGCAGTGAACTTGTTAAATCAATGAACCTATACTCAGAAGATCAAATCACCGATCAGAAATTTATGCTAACAATGATGTCTTTGAATGAACTGTTTGGGAGTAAGTCTGTTGAAGACGAAAACCTTAAACCAGGACAATTAAGTGGAACGAGCCAGGATGAGGTTGATGACTTGCTTGGCTCATTGGGTTTATAAATTTTTATAGAGTTTGTCGTTAGAAAGAGGGCTTTCAGTCTGAAGCCACAACTTGCTATGTTTACTTAGCTAGTGGCAATTGATCCTTTTCCAATACCTTCAAAAGCTTTAACGCGATAATGGTTGTTAGGACTTTTTGTGGTGCATGCTCTTGCGATATGATCTGCGATAAGTTCTACAGTTGTATCGGTTTCGAGAATATATACGCGTTTCTTCGGCAGTGTGACACTAAAGTCGCCTTGTAGAGCTTTGTATGAAAAAGTAACGTGAGTTTTGCTGTCTATATCGGTTTCACTGATAATATCTTCTCGTGTTCCAATATAAATATTTCTAAAGCAGGCGGACCAATAATCTTCTAAAGTTTGATTGCGCTGGTGGTTTTCGTAAATTTCTATTTTAGAACGATGACCATGAACGATACGTTGGCAATTTCCATCATGTTTTTTGAGTCCATGGCTGTAATGGTAATAAGCACCATCTATTTCTTCTTGCGAAAGCTTTATCGAAACATCTTTAATATTATCAGGCAGTTCTTTAAGTATCACTTCTTGCAAGTAGCTCGCAATGGATTTTGGGTTGACTGTTTTTATGTCTAAAATCAAAATAGCATCGTTGGGAGATATATGTTGATAGGTTCCCATCACGTTCTGCCAACTTAGTACACAGCTCGGCCCATTTTGTTTTATTTCAAAGTTTTTTGCGTGCTTAGTGATGACGAAACGGTGATCTAGCTCGCTGTCTATAATCGATTTAATTTTCTTTTTCACATGGCCAAAATCAAAAACCATACCTTGATGGTCTAACTCACCACTAAGCTCGATATCAACGTTCCAGCTTTCACCCAATATACCTCTTTGGTTATCAAAGTAGGAAAAGTCGATAACAGTTAAGTTATTAACAAAAAGCTGATTCATGGCAGTATCCTGAGCATTAATTTTTAAAACGAGCTGCGCATTCTAGCAAAGACTAGCTAGATGTAATTAATTAATTCGCTTAGTCATCAATTTATTGAATGATTGAACTTTAGTTTTTTGTAAAGTTATGCATTTTTTCCTTGTTAAATCAGGGTTTTGGATTAGCCTTAACTACAAATACGAAAACAATTTAACTTTGAGATTATGCATATTTTTTATGAGTAAAGAACTCAATCAATCTATTACAGAGCTTCTTTTTGCAGATTTGTGCAAACTTAGCTCTGAAACTATCAATGATGCTGTGGCAAAAGCAACGCGTAATGCAACAATTGACTTGTATGGTGTTCTTGAAAAAAGTGAAGATTGGTTGCGCCCGGATTTTTCATTGTCAATTAACTTACTTGAATCAAATGTTGAATGGTTAGCCGTACAAGTATCAACAAAAATATTAAAAGACCTTACAGAAAGTCATACAAGTAAGTTACCCCCCGTCAAAGTCGAAACAGAAAAACCGACTAAAGTAGGGCTTCTTGATAATTTGAGTCTTGTATCAAAAGATGACTTTGAAGATTGGTTAGTCGCTAACATGGGCGTTAAATTTCTTGAAACTGAGCTTTCAAGCGAGCTATTAACAGTTACTCAAATTTTATGTTATTTGTCAGGTATGACGTACGACGCAAAATCGTGTTCCATTAGTCCCGAAAGCATATTCAAAGCGATCAAAGAATCAATCGATTCACTTGAAATACCTCAGGCACCACAAACATCTTTTTATAAGACTGTTTCACGAAGCTTATTAGCTGACCTAAAAGGGCTTTATGAAGCGATTGAGCGTGAGGCCCAAAAAGCAGGTTTAAAGTATAAAGAGGTAGGTTCACCGTCATCACATCAAAGTATTGAGAAGCAAGTATTAAGTCAAGGGCAACAACACTCAGAACAAGAGCCGTCTTCTTTATCGACAGATGCCTTAAACGTCGATAAATCAATAAATGCGTCTTCAGTTATTCAGAGTGAATCAAATAGCGTTCCTGAAAGTTTTATTTCACATGAAAGTTTAGCTTCGACAGCAAGACTACAAAAAAATAGTGAAGTACAGCTTTCAACATTAAATTCACTCTCTCGCTTAAATGCAACTGTTTCTAGTGGTGGGCAGCTATCAAGCAATGAAAATGTTGTTGACGGCCAAATATCCAGTGAAGTAAGCCTATATCAAACATCCCCTTTAGTCTCAACCATTAGTGCGTTACAGAAAACATATGGAGATGCCTCTGTATCACTTGAGCAAAGAAGCTTGAGGCATTGGGTCGAGTCTAGTTTGAACGAGGCTAAAATTGACACGGGCTCTATAGATTCTCAAGATTCAGAAATGATCGATGTCACTGATCGTTTTTTTGATGCGGTCGTCGAGAAAATAGGTGTAAGTGGTTTACTGAAAAAGTGGTTAGAGAAACTAAAAATAACCATTCTTAAAGTAGTGCTCCATGATAAAAGTTTCTTTTCTGACGTTAAGCACCCAGCGCGACAAATGCTTAATAAATTGGCTAAATTAGCGGCAAATGATCGTTCTGGAAATAAACGTTTAGAGAAAGTTTTAGACACTTATATTGATCGTGTTATCGCTGATTTTGATGAGGATGAAGAAGCAATTGAAAAAGTTGTAGTTGAACTCGATGAATTGCTTGAACGTCAGTCAATGGCATACAAACGTAACTCAGAGCGACTGGCACGAACCTACGAAGGCAAACAAAAAGTTGCTGATGCACGTCATAAAGTCATCAAAGACTTAAATGCATTGCTATCGAAAAAGTCAGTGCCAGTTGTGTTATTGGAATTACTCGATAAAGGCGGGTGGCGAGAACATTTAACGCTTGCGATCATACGTTACGGCCATAAAACCGATGCATATAAAGAAGTGTTCAACGTGGTCGAACAGCTTCTGGATTGGTTAAGTGATAATTCTGCTAGTGCTGATAAGTGGGCTTTAGAGTTAGAGATGGAGTTGGAAGCGCCATCTCTATTGGAGATGGTGACGCGGGAGTTAGAAATTGTAGGACCTTCCGGTTATGAGAGCATATTAAAAAGGTTAGAGGATTGCTTATTCAATGATGTAGACCCATTACTGGTAAAAGTTGGTATTTATGAGTGGCCTTTCGAAAAGGCAGAAAAAGATTTAGAAGCGCTTCAACCGAGTGAAACGGAACAGAACTTAACGGGCTATTGGCATAAACGTATTGTCTCAATGAAAATAGGCGATTGGGTTGAACTTAAGCGTGAAGACGGAAAATTACGTTGTTTACGTTTAGCTTGGTCGGGAAGTGAGTCATTTCGCTTTGTATTTGTTGATAGCCAAGGTATGAAAGATGAGGATGTTTCCTTAGATGAATTGGTCACATTATTTAAAGAGAATAAGGCAAGTTTCGTTGAGCAAGATGAAGTTCCGCTCGTAGACCAAGGGCTTCACCAAATGGTTCAGTCTGTCTATGAGGAGCTTTCTAGTCAATCGAACTGTGACCTGTTAACAGGGCTTTTGAATCGGCAAGCTTTTGAGCGTGCTTTAGAGCAAAGCATAGCAGGAGCTGTCACAAACAAGTCAAAAGCAGCGCTTTTATATATTGATTTAGATAAATTTAATATTACTAACACTAACTATGGTCACCACGCAGGGGATGCCTTGCTAAAACATGTTGCTGGTATTGTGCGTAAACAAGCGCTTGAAAACGCTTTTTGCGGTCGATTAGGGGGCAATGAATTTGGCGTGATATTAACGGGTAGTTCTGATGAAGAGGTTGTTGAAATAGGGCTTAACATTTGTAAAGATGTGCAGAATGAACCCTATCAATGGGAAGATCATTCTATTACCAGTACAGTGAGTATTGGTTTAGTCACCTTTAATGTAGAGTCTGATTCATACGATTCGATTATGCGCAAGGCAGGTTTGGCCTGTGAATCTGCTAAGGGTGAAGGCCGAAATAGAGTAGTACAATATCAAGAGCAAAATAAAGACCAGAAAAAGCGAGATGAAATGCTTCAGTGGGTGCAGCGATTAGATCAAGACCTAGATGAGTTGTTGACTTTGCGTTGTCAGGAGATACGGCCCATTAATCCTACAGGTGATGCTCTATCTCACTATGAAGTATTACTCGGTGTACGCTATGAAGGGCAGGTGTTGCCGCCAGGCATGCTCATCGAGGCTGCAGAGCACTTTGGAAGAATGGCGAAAGTCGATCGCTGGGTTGTTCATAATGTGCTTGATTGGATGGAAACACACTCTTCAGTGGTGGCTAAGGCTGATGGTTTTTCAATTAACTTATCTGGCAACTCTATGAGTGATGATACTTTTCTTGAATTTATACTGGGTGAGCTTGCCGCGAGTACCGTGCCACCCGAAATGATTTGTTTTGAAATTACTGAAACTGCAGCTATCACAAATTTAGCTGATGCGACCGAATTTATAAGAGTATTGAAGCAAACAGGTTGTAAGTTTTCTCTAGATGATTTTGGCTCTGGGCTTTCATCTTATGCATACATACAAAAATTACCCGTAGATTTTATTAAAATTGATGGTATTTTTATACGTAATCTTGCTTCGAATGAACAAGATAGAGCGCTCGTAAAATCGATCAATGAATTAGCGCATTTTATGGGAATGAAAACGGTTGCAGAATACGTGGAAAATTACGATATTTTAGATGTACTAAAAGAGATTGGTGTCGATCACTCTCAAGGCTTTGGTATTAAAAAGCCAATCTTGCTGGAAGATTTATCATAAATTGGTGGGCTAGACTAACACCCCCACTGCTTATCGAATTACTTGGGCTAGACTAACACCCCCACTGCTTATCGAATTACTTGGGCGTAGGCTTGTAAGACTCGCTTAGTAATATCCTCATTAGCGCTTTTTAAGCGCTCATCCAATGTCTTAGTTGCGGTATTGATTTCTTTCTTGGTAAAAGGGCAGGACTTTGGTAGATCTCTGTTCAATTTCTTATACGCGGCATAATTGACAGGAAATAATTTATAGTTTTTATGAATAGAATGGTCAACTAAATCAGCTACAATTTTATGATTTAAACTTTGCGTAGTTTGGGATGCGATCTCTTGGCCAAAATGAATATGAATTTTTCCCTTATTTCCTTCCATCCCTTTTTTTGCTGCAATAAAGTCATCTAATTTATCTTTTGCGTAATTTTCATTTTCAGTTTGTGCTGCAAGTTCTATCGACTTATCAATATCGCAAGGATCCCATTCGTAAGAAAAACTCACCGGTACTATATTCAGTTCAGTGAGGTAGTCATGAATCAATTGGTCTTTAGGTTTTGATAACCCCAGCATCTTAATGAGCGCTGGATTTGTTTTATCGATATTGTCTTTAGCGCGGCCTTCTTTCTGAGCAATCCAAATGTTTTCCTCTTTATTAAAGCGTAGGAACTGAATATAAGATGATTGGACTTTCATAGCTTTTAATATCGCGCGGGGCGACTTAATAGATCGGAAAATTTTGAAGCAGCGGTTTAATAGCGCGAGATCACAGGCGCTAGGGTTCTGAAGTAAGTTATCACCAATTGCGCAGTTTGCCGTTGAAAATGAATGTGCGCGCAACGCTTTATTTAATAGCAGCGGGTCCATCACTATATCGCGATGATTAGAAATGAAAACATATGCCTTGCTAGAATCTAAATCTGCCAAACCAGTAACAGAGAACTGTTCATAACGCTTCTCTATTAATGGAAAAATAGTTGTTTCTATCCAATCTTGTAAGTCAGCGACTTTTTCAGTTTTTGAAAGCGTGGTAATTTGGTTGGTAAGTGGTTCGTTAAATGTTGAAAACAGTTGATTCATAATGGCTAAAAAGAAATCGTCTTTTAATAAGCGTTGAATAACAACTTTGACTTCGCTGTTTTGGTAACATTGAATTTCTTTAAAACTTTCTTGCCATTCACACGTAGACTTGTTTAGTAAGGTCATTTTAGTTTCTATAATAATTTTTAGTACGCACTTTTAGGTGCTTTAAATAGAGTATAGTTAAAAAGTACAAATAACTCACATTCAATCACTTACTTATTGAATTTATGATGGAAAATGAACGTGAATGACTTATTAGTTATACAATTCGCAAAATGGCCAGTGCTCGGTAATGTAAAAACACGGCTCGCAAGCGCTATTGGTGATGAAAAAGCCCTTAAAGTACACATGAAATTAATGGACGAAGTACTCACTAAACTAATGTTAGCTAAACATGAAGGTCTTTGTGGTGACATAGAATTATGGCTGAATGAAATTCCTGCACAAAAAAAAGACATGGCAGCTATTTTAAGCAAAACCGGTTATTACCAAATTATGTGTAAAGTACAAAATGGAAATACGCTAGGCGACAAAATGGCGCATGCCATCCTCTCATCTTTACAGGTCTACAAAAAGATCATTATTGTGGGGAGTGATTGTCCAAATATATCAACTAAAACCCTTATGGAAGCTAGTGAGGCTTTAAATAAGACCGACATAGTACTTGGCCCCGCGGAGGATGGTGGTTATGTTTTAATCGGTGCCTCAAAGTTTAATGCTGACATATTTAATGATGTTGCATGGGGGAAGGGGGCGGTATTTGATAAAACCCTTAGAAACCTTCAAAGGCTTAATTTCTCACACACTACGCTTGAGGAGTCATGGGATGTTGATGATTTGGCAGACTATGAACGTTGGTGCCAGCAGAATCGCTAGTAAACTCATCATCAGGACGCCAATCAGCGACAATTGATCACCCTACAAAGAAGAAAGTATGAGGGCGGAGTCGTTTTAGGATTTGCTTGCGCACCTAATGTTCAATGTAAAACTTAAGACTATGTTGTTGGGATGAATCGAAGATAATTCGAACAATATATTCAAAGTTTAATTCGGTTGGGGTTTGCGGAGCTTACCCCAACACGAGTTAATAAATTGTTTTATTATCGTCTCGATTAACTTTTTACGAAGTACACTGAATATTCATTTTTGATATTTTTATCTTTCTCAAATCTATGCAAATGTTTCTCTGCTAGTGTCAAGGCTACGGTTTTTCTGTGGTGGTTTAGAACTTTAGAAAGAGACCATTCTGGTTGAGCAAGTAGATCTAATATAGAGCCTAATATATGAGTTTGATTATTATCGGTAAACCAAGCTTGGCGACAACCATCAATTGAATAGAAATATTCATCTTTAATGACGTCAGCCCAATAATTACTGTATTTATCGGCCAAAATGGTCGACCTTAATGCGCGTATATTTACAGAGGTCTGCTTCAATGATTGCTTGTTGATAAGCTGCTGAATATCTTTTGTGGCAGTGTCTGGCGTCTTAACAAGTTTAATATTCAATACGCCGTGTTGACCTAGACTACTTTTCACAAGTGAGATGAATGAAGCATCAATACTGCTTGCATCACCGCTTATAGACCCAAAATGTATTTGGTTGCCATCTTGTAAGAAACGTTTGGCTAAAGATAAGGGCCAAAAAGCAATATTATTAAGTTGCTCCTCTTCTGCTTTTAGGTGGCTTTCAGCAAGGTTTTCCAAGCTGTTTTCAACCGCTAGCACATCAATATCAGTAAAGTGTCGCGCATAACTAAAAGCTTTTTGAGCGGCGTCTACGCCAGCGACCAATAGTAAGAGACGTTCAGGCAAGCTGGAGGTATCAATACCAAAGCTTGTTTTCATTTCATTTTTTAATGACTGTTGATTAAAAAAATCAATTTTATTCCAGCGAGGGAAAGGGGCTGGCATATCTTCTTTGGCAATTAAAAGCTCATCTTGTTTTTCAGGAAATTGTTGTTTGAATCCTTCTCTTTCTGCGCGACGATAGAGAGAACCTGACATGAGAGGGATGAGTGCATCAGGCCAAGCATTAAGTTGGAGTTCAGTTAGGTTTACAGCGTAGACTTGTGAAAAGAAAGACTGATACATGCCGACTACAATTAGCGCACCTGTAACGTCTTCCATGAGCCAAGGCTGTTGAAGCGTTTGGGTAAGAACCAGATTAAAGTGATCAACCTTGGATGTTTCATCTTCAGTCAGAATAAGAGCGTAGTTATTACGCTCGTTGTAGGTGGCGATCGCGACAGCCAAAAGTTGAAGTTCATCACGTAATTGTCGTGTTTCAGCGGCTTCTAAAAGAATGCTTTGGCGTAGCAAAGTTATAAACTCATCAACAAATGGATTTGGTAGGCTGCACTTTAAAAGTGAATGATATACAAGAGGGTCGTTTGCGACTTGTAGAATGTCGATAGGTGCATTTGGATTTTCTAAATCATACTTTTTAGAAATAAGTGCTGCAGCAAAATGACCAAGACGTTCATGTGCCAGTTCTGTATATGAAAAGAGATTTAAAAGGTCTATTTCAAGTTCAGCTTGGTAGCTATCAATTTTGATATGCGCGCAGCAATTAAGCATACCCTGTAAAATGGTGTCATCGTCATGGCCATGGTTGACCAATGAGCGGTAATGTAAATAAGCGACGTCATAATTTCTTAAAGATTGCTGAACCCGTGCAATACCTAAAAAAGCATTTTCTAAGCCTTTATCTATTCCAAGTGCATCGTTAAAATATTGAAGCGCAAGGTCCGGCTCATCATTCATGAGTTGTAAGTAGCCCATATTACTTAAATACTGTGTATTGTCGGGCGAGTGTTGCAAACATTGTTCGAATAAAGCTTCGGCAGACTTGATATTTCCTCGATCTAACTCAATTCGACCTAAAAGGTTTATGGCCGGTGTATTGCTTGCATCATAACTAATAATTTGTGTAATAAGTTCTAACGCATGGTCGAGTGAAGTTTGTCGATCGGCTACAGGTGTTGAAACACTGTTGTACATTTTGTAAAGATCGTTTGCATGAATTAATAAACGAGCTGTATTTGGGCATTCTATTTTTGTTGAATTACTAACAACAGGCTGAAGCTTAGGTGTCATAGTTGTCATTGTGGGCAAACCTCTTCCGCTTTATTTATTAAAATTAAGATTGTATTAATGACTAAGCGAAGGGTGTGCCAACTATTTTTTAAAAGATGAAAATATAACTACGTCTCTTATAAACGAACACTTTGCATTACATCCACTGGGTGTCATGCGGCTTATGTAAGAGGGCGGAATCGAATGGTACTTACTTGTACAGGTAAGCTACTTTAGTTATAGGGTGTGCTTGCGCACCGAACATTTGATGTAACGCGAAGCCAGAACTTTAACCAACAACTTCAAGATAGGGCTGTTAGGTGAAACAGCTTACGCTAAAAAGAATTAATAGAGAGTAGAGGAGAGAAAAGCAAAAAAACCGGCAAAAGCCGGTTTTTATTTAAGCGTTTAAAGCTAAAAATTTAGCCTTGTAACAGCTGTAATACTTGCTGAGGCTGTCCATTAGCCTGCGCTAATATCGACAAACCTGCAGATTGTAATACCTGTGTTCGTGATAGTTCAGCCGTTTCAGCGGCAAAGTCAGCATCACGAATACGGGAATTAGCCGTTTCAAAGTTTTCAGCAGTGATCGCCTGGTTATTAATAGTTGATTCAAAGCGGTTCTGAATCGCACCTAAGTTGGCTCGTTCTAGGTTAATTTGGTCAAGGGCGTTATCGATGCCATTTATTGCTTTTAATGCGCCTTCAACGGTGCTTACATCTACATCTTTAATTAATTGTCCACCATCAGAGCCACCGAAGGTGCCTGCATCGAAGCCTAGGTTAAATAAAGCCTGAGTACCGTTAGAGCCGGCCTCGATTGTCATGGGGCCTGCAGAGGTAAATTGCACTGTTGAGTAAGTTGTTGTAGCAATGTTAGCTGCACTGTATTCATTTATAGTCGTTGCTACGCCATCATTAGCTGTATCAAAATCGACTTCACCGGCGCCACCAATACCAAAATGATCGGCAGATAATTCAACCCCAGAGTCATTGGAGTCAGTATTCCAAGCAGCAGAAATATTACGCCCGTCTGCTGCAACCAGGGTTAAGCCATCACCGTTATCTTCAGCGACTACGCCAGTTTGCCCGGTAAACAGGTTGATTTGACTTAAAGCTGAGGCCTTGTCTAACTCCTGGTTGTCTGAGGCGGTAAAAACGCCAATATCGACACCGTTAATAAATAACTGGCCACCTTCACCTGCTGTGCCAATGGTGCCCAACGCCCCAGAGACGGCTGTTGGATTTACGGATGCCGTAACCCCTGTTTCTTCGGTAGCTTTATTGATGGCGGCTGCCATGGCAATGCCGCTGGCTGCTTTTAGACTGCTATTGTAAGAATCATCAGAAGCCGTATCATCAGACGCTTTAGCTGCGCTAATTTGTACGCCGTTGATAACTAAATCCCCCGCGCTTAATGGGGATTTAGTAGCACTAATGTCATCTGATAGTCCATTTTGAGGCATGCCAAAATAAGTAGCTACATTCACATCGTTAGATAAAACGGTAATTGCCTGGTCTGGCTCATTACTTAGTGCGCGATAGCCGAAAACTGAGTTGTCTTCATCAACTACATAGGCTTCAAAAATGCCGGCACTATCGGTATCTAAACCAATTTGTCGATTTATTTCATCTACCAAACCTGATGTGGTGGCGTTAGATAGATTGGAATCCAACACGACTTGCACGCTACTGGTAGAGAGTGTCAGCGTGAAGTCTGCACTGGTAGCGCCAAATGTATTGGCTTGATCCCATTGATAGGCGGAGCCACTTTCTTGAATGTTGGAATTCATAATGGCGCTTCGTGCAGCATAAGTGCCTGCGACGAAACCTGTATCTTCAATATTACCACTGCCAGCGGTAATATTAATATCTTCACCATTAACCGAGGTTAAAGTTACTGTCCCTTCATAAGTGCCTTGGGATGCGAGGCCTAAATTGCTCATCAACGAACTGCTAGCGGCTGTTGTTGCGGCAGGTGTCGCAGCAGTCAAAGCAAGGCCTGCAGCAGCATTTCCAGTTATTGCGCCAATAGAGCCAGTCGCTGAATCTGAGCGAATGGTAATGACTCCTGCGTTATTTGTAGCGGTTGCACCGGGGAGGACGCCGCTGATTGCTGCTGCTAAAGCGTCAGCATCTGCGTAAACTGCTGGAGGAATCGTGTATGTGGCTGAAGCTGCGCCATCTATTGAAAAGGTCAGGTCATCATCAACACCCACGCCAATGGTTAAATCTGCGGCTCCCGAAGCGGTCACACCTGGATTTAAAGGTGTCGTTAAATTATTACTAAGTGTGATATTTCTGCCGTCAACTGCTTCCAGTATGACGCCTGTTGCATCATCGTTAGAGTCAATTGCTAGCACACCTGTTTGTTCAGAGTTGGCGTTAATAGCGGCCACTACCGAGGCACGGTCAGACGCTAAATCCAGACCGCCAGCACTCACCGAAATTGAGACATTGTTGAGAATGACGGTGCCGGATGCTGAACCGGTAGCCAGTGCCATATTTGAGCCCGGCACGGTATTAGTGTTTACCGTTGCATGTACGCCCGTTTCTTCTTCAGAAGTATTGATGGCGGCTGCTTTGGCAATAGCACTGGCAGCCTGATTATCGACCGAAGAGGTATCAGCCGCTGAGCGTGAAGCCTCAATCGAGACACCATTAATCGTTAAATCACCTTTAGCTAAAGCATTGGAGGTGGAGAATGAAGATAAACCTGCATCACTACCTACACCTAAAGTACTGCCCGATACCTCGGCCACTGAAAAACTGAGCGATTCACCATCATTTGCACCGATCTGGAAGGTGACATTAGAAAAGGATCCATCTAGTAGCTTGGTGCCGTTGAAGTTTGTTTTTTCAGCAAGACGATCAATTTCATCTTTAAGTTGTTGTACCTCGGCATTGATCGCTACACGGTCAATGTCAGAGTTGGTGGCATTGGCCGATTGTAGTGCTAGTTCACGCATACGCTGCAATGAACTGGTCATGGCGCCTAAAGCACCTTCAGCTGTTTGTGCGAGCGATACACCATCACCGGCATTTCGAATACCAACTTTTAAGCCTTCTACTTGTGTGGTGAAACGGGTAGAAATCGCCATGCCCGCAGCGTCATCTCGTGCACTGTTTATCCTGAGCCCGGATGATAGTCGCTGCAACGCAGTTTGATTATCTTTCTGTGAGGTATCCAGGTTACGTTGCGCATTAATTGACGCAATATTGGTATTGATGATTTGAGGCATAGTGCTCTCCTGCTTATCTTCTAATACCGCTGGACTGCCTCTCCATTGAAATATGGTCGGTCAGCAACTAGCGGCTGCTATATAAATTTTTATAAATTGTTGTAGAAACGAATTCACGCAACAACTTTGCTTGGTTTTTGTAAAGCATTGAATGTGCCAGTTTTTGTTAATTTATTTAAGTTGTTGAAAATACTAGGTTTTAATTTGTTGAATATAGGGTTTAAGTTGTTTTGTTTGGTATGTGAAATACTATTATCTGATTTTTTGGCGGAAAATTGCCGCTTTTAAACAAAGTAAATTAGATGTGACGATAAATTAACTGTGATTACAGTCACATAACAAATGATAACTAAAGCGTACTTAAAGTATCAAAGCTGATATTGAATTAGCGGCTTAGATTAATTAATAATATATATATTGTTAGATAACATAATTAGAAAAATGAAATGAGGTTGTATTCATGTTGACTAATTTTGAAAAGAAATTGCGGCCAAGGTCTTCTCCGAAATATATAAATGGCTATATAGAGCGGGGGGGTAATGACTATTTATATCAGCATTCAGCCGATACTTTTACTTCTTCCGGTTTTAATCAGTCCTTTTTTATAATCAATAAACCTCTTTTTGACAGTAGGCGCTCCCCATCCTCCTGACGACCTTGCTATTAACATTATTTTTATCTTAGCTTTTCAACGAAGGGTTGGTATTGACCCCATTCTAAGGTGTCGTTTATGTGGTGTTTTTTATCCTTACCTAAAATGTTGTTTTTGTTGCTTACTGTCACTATACCCCTAGGGGCTGTAGCAGGTGTACTGGTGTTAGAGTCAACCGCAGACACCGTTTTGACAGAGCAGCAACCAGACCTGAATCTTGGTGGCATGGATACTCTAAGTGTAGAGTCAGGTTATTATGACGAACACACGCTCATTGCTTTTGATTTATCTGAGCTTTCTATCGAGGCCCGAGATATTCAATCCGCTCAATTAGCTGTCGACGTTATTTATTATCCTCAAAGCCAGTCGAGCCATAAGGGGAGCAAGGGATATAAAGAACATGGTCATCATAAAGGGCATGAACGCCATGAGGAGCATGATCGTCATGAATGCAAAGGTTCCAGTCATCGAGGGCACAAAGGTAGTAAAGGTAATTCTTCAGAGATAACGCTTCATTCAATAATAGAGACATGGAATGAAATGGATGCCACATGGAACTGTAATGCATTAACTAATTGCTCAGGAAGCTGGCAGGGTGGTGATTATAAATCTGCGCCAATAGATCGCATAAAAGGCAAAGACATCAGCAATGGAACGATTCAATTTGATGTAAGCAAAGAAGTAAAAGAAATAGTTAATGGCCGCCTAAATTACGGCTGGCTTATTAAGAAAAAAAATAGCAGTAAGGGAATTATTACCTTCAGTTCAAAAGAGGGCAGTGTTAAGAAAGGCACGAAGAGCCCCCGTCTTATTTTATCGTTAAAAACTTCAGGTGATGTGGCTCCACCAACGGTTGAAATTATCGCTTATCCAAATAACTTGCTTATCGCAGGTTCAGCAGTCTTCAATGTAAATTTTACTGATGATAAAGGAATAGATGCCGCTTCAACCTTAATTACATTTGATGGCCAAAATATCAACTCATCCTGTGTTATTACCGCAAGTTTTGCTCAGTGTTCATTGTTATCCACTAATACTGGCGTACATAAAATAACTGCCGAGGTACAGGATTTTGTAGGTAAGAAAGGTACTGACAACAGCTCATTTTTATATTTACAAGAATCGCTCAGCCATAATCAATTTATCTCTACCTGGCATAAGGGGATTGGTTCGCCATATATAGAGAAAGGGCGCGATACTGATTTATACCTGGATGCCTTTTCAGGCGACGTTTACAAAAAACAAAATGGTGAGTGGTTATATAGTACAAATATTGTCGGTAAAACTGGGGTATTTGGTTTCAACGGTGCAACAGGTGATAAAGGCTCAAGTGGGGACCAAGGCGCTAAAGGTGAAGGGGGGCAGGTTGGAGGCGAAGGCATTCAGGGTTTTATAGGTCAGAGGGGGAGCTTGGGTGATCAAGGCATGCAAGGTTTAGCGGGTTTACATGGCGCAACAGGTGGTAAAGGGGTGGCCGGTATTTCATATTATGCCTCTAGAAATTGTCCTGCAGGCAAAGCGTTATTTGGTTTTGATGGTCTGGGAGAAATTGTATGTCGTTAAGTCGTACGAAGTTAAGTTGTATGTCTATGTACTTTAAGTCAATCAGTTTGCTTTTAGCGTGTGTTGTTCCTTTATACGTGAGTGCTGGTGTGGTGGTTCTAACTCCCTCTGATGATGCGGTACTCGTTAAACAACAACCCTACTTGAATCAAGGCGCTATAACTTTATTGAAAATTCAGCCCGATACAGATACGCAACGAGCCCTTGTGAAGTTTGATTTTTCGAACTACTCAATTAACGCAACTGATGTTGAGTCGGCCATGTTGACAGTGAACGTAGAATTTAATGATGGCAATTTTGAGAATAAAGGTAATGCGGCTGATATCAGGCTGCATAGAATGAAGGAGGCTTGGAACGAAAGTGATGTTACCTGGCAATGTGATCACTGTTCAGGCGGTTGGGCGGGGGGTAACTTTTCATCAAAAGAAACTGACCGACTTAAGGTGGCAGACATTACCAGCGGCACGATACAATTTGATGTGACCAAAGATGTGAAAGCCTGGCTGACGAATAAAGAAGACAATAATGGATGGTTGATAAAGAAAGAGCGCGAAAGCAAAGATGGCATCATTGTATTTAGCGCTAAAGAAGGCAACCATGCACCGCAATTAATTTTATCGCTTGATACCCAATCAGATGTTGCCCCACCCTCCGTTTCTATCGTCAAGCCTACTGGCGGTTTATTGATTAGTGACGACGCCCCGATTTTTAATGCGATATATACCGATGACACCTCGATAAATGAAGCTGATGTGCTAATAGTACTTGATGATGCGATAGATGTAGGGAGTTATTGCAGTATTAGCCAAAGTGCAGCTAGCTGCACCTTAACGGGATTGATGCCTGGTATACATTCCTTGGAAGTCGCCGTTTGGGACTCAGTGGGTAACACCTCGTCAGACACTTTAAACTTTTTGTACCTCGATAGCGCCAACAGTGATGGTTTTGCATCCAAGTGGCATACCGGGTCAGGTTTGCCGGATGTAGCATTCGGAAGCAATAGTGACCTGTACTTGAATGAGAATAATGCCGATGTGTATAAGAAAGAAAATGGCAGCTGGCTGTTTTCGCTTAATATTCAAGGTGCTCAAGGTGTGCAAGGTCTTCAAGGGTTGAAAGGGGAGCAGGGCTTAAAAGGTGATACGGGCAAAATTGGTCTAAAAGGCGAAAAAGGTGACCAGGGTGTGCAAGGCGTGCAGGGGTTAACAGGATTAAAAGGCGATGCTGGGCCACAAGGTGTGCCGGGTGTGATCGGTAAGACGGGCGAAATAGGTGAGCAGGGAGAAGTAGGAACTAAATATGTATCGGTGAGCTGTAACAATGATGAGCGTGTGGTCGGCTTTGGTGAAAATGGCCAGCTTATATGTGGTGTAGTTGATGCCGGTAATAGTGGTAATAGTAATAGTAGTGCTGGGGCTGATGGAAAAGACTTAGGCAAACTTAATGATACAGGTATTGATACTTGTTGGAAGGAAGGTGATGGCACTATATTTCCATGCCCCCAATCTATGAATGTTCATGGGCAGGATGGTGACTATGGCCGAGATGTGCTAGCAAAAAATGGTGACTTGGACAAGGTAGGGTATGGCCCAGCAGGTTTTGATTTAACCAAGCTGGATATGGCCGGCAACGATTTACCAGAGGGTGCTGAGAATTGGCGTTGCCTGCGTGATAATGTAAGCGGGCTTGTTTGGGAAGCGAATAAAGAAAGGCAAACACCGGGCAGTTTGCAGTATGTTTATTCCTATTACTGGCATGACTCCGCCAAAGGTGATTTATTTACAGGAACGAAGCCTTCGCCAGCTTCATGTGGAGGAGTTGATTGCAATACAGAAGCTTTTGTTAATGCTATTAACGATATAAAATTATGCGGTATTGAGAATTGGCGCATACCGACTGTTCATGAGTTTCATACTATTTTTGATTATGGCTTGGAGGAAAATGATGCATCAGCCTCTAGCACTACTTTTAAAACTAGAGGGTTTAGTTTGGAGTATTTCCAAAGTTGGCTAAGTTGGAGTGGGATATTCTGGACGACTTCAATATATAAAAATGAGCATTTTATTGTTAGGTCACACCCGAGAATTTATCTAAGTGGAAATGAGTCCACGTCACTTCTACACCTAATGTTAGTTTCTGGAGGTACGCAATGAGGCTTTTAGTATTGATATGTACTTTTTGCATGACTTTTTCAGTCTTTAGTCAGGACTGTAATGATAATTATGTACCTGATTCAGCGCGTTTTAAAGATAATGGTGGTGGAACCATTTCTGATTCCTCTACAGGTTTGATGTGGCAGCGATGTCACCATGGTCAAAGTTGGGATGGCTCAACATGTAGTGGCGGATCCAGTGGTGTTGTGAGTTGGACGGATGCCTTTGAGTATGCTGAGAAAAATACATTTGGTGGCTATATGGATTGGCGAGTGCCTAACGTAAAAGAATTATATACTCTTGTAAATACTGAGTGTAGGCCGTCAACATTTGATGGGTTTGATAATATATCAGGAGATTACAAGTTTGCTTCTTCAACACCAGTATTGATGGACAGTACAGGGCTTGCTAATTTGGATGTTGGCTTAATGCCTAGTTTTCATATTGTCAGCTTTTATGCAGGGCTAATTTACACAAGTCCTATGGGAGGAGACACTGTCCGCCTAGTTCGTTACGATAAATAAATGCCAAACCACATTTCCTTATACCTTTGCCAAGTCGAGCTACTAGGCTTGGTATCGTCCTTTCTTACCACTTATTTACTAAAGGGGGCAGGTAAATAACTGGTAAGTTGCTTCTGAGGGCTCTGTCGATAGTACAAAACCAGTTCAGTAGTTGTTGTATTATTTTTTTGTCTGTACGCATAAAAAAACGATAGTCGTTGTAAGTAAAGTTATCTATAATTTTTAATTTAAAGATGTGAATACTCACAATGATGAAACTCATTTCTGTCAAAATATAACCCATTGGATGGCAGGCATTTAATCATTAAATTAATGCAACTGTATCGCTTGCCTTGCTAATTGATTGATATGGTTTACCTTTAATAATACGGGTGATGGCCGATAACAGTTATTAAGAAGTAAAATTTAGATCAAGCGAGCAAACTATAATGACAGCAAAGAAGTCTAAAAAAAATAATGGTAAGCAAGTCGATATAAAAATACTGTCTGCACCGGATGAATTTAAGATACCCATGCAGCAGATTGAAGCTTATATCAAAGAAGATAAGTTAGCAGAAGCTCAAAAGGTTTTGTCTGACTTATTGGAAAAACATGGCGAAAACCGAGCGCTGTTGTTAATGGTGCCTTTGGTAAAAATTTGCTTAAAGGATTGTGAAGGTGCTTATCAGGCAACATTACTGTTAACAGAAGAAGAGCGAAGTAGTCCTCAAATAAGAAGCATCATTCAAGGGGCTGTCGTACTGGTTGATTTTAAAGAATATTTGCAACAGGCCGAAACAGATGTGCTGGGGTTGCTTGAAGAGAAGTTAATTACTGATGATGAATTTTACCGAGTCGCTCAACAGTTAGTTGCTTTCAAATTAGGTTTTGGGGAAGAGGAAATCGACTTAGATTTAGAAAAACTTAAAAGCGATCCGCTATTTTTAAAAGTATTAACCTTGTCGAACATACGTTCTGCTTCTTTAGCTCAGGCTGTCTCAATAATTAGAAATAACCTTTTAACGTTGTCACTGACTGAAATGCAGTTACCCGACCATCTTGTAGGTTTAGCGCAAGCACTTGCTATTCAAGCGATGAATAAAGACTACGCCCATGAGGAAACTGATGGCGAGACCGAAATGGTTGCAGAGCTTCAAATAATGCTTGAACAGGTTGTTGGTAACGATGACTTCCACCCTTTGCAAGTAGAAGGCCTATTCCTGTTGTTGTGTATGTACCGACGCTTATATGATCTACCTATAAAAGGAAAGCTATTACAGTTGCCCAAAGAAGTTTGGCCTGAATCGCTTACAAATTTAGTTGATCTAAATTTATATAAGCTTGCTGGTTAAGCGTATTGCATAATTATAAAGTTATAAAGTTATAAAGTTATAAAGTTATAAAGTTATAAAGTTATAAAGTTATAAAGTTATAAAGTTATAAAGTTATAAAGTTATAAAGTTATAAAGTTATATAGTTTTTCTGTGTGGTCGATTATTTCATTAAATAAAAACAAAACGACCTCAGAGAAATTTTGCTAAACATAGAAAGCCCTTATGTACAGGCCTTAACTTAAATAGGGCTTTAAATGTCGCTGTACATTTCTTTGGGCGTCCGAAGCTAATATCTTAAATTTTCCTTATTTATCCTACCTTTACATTCTGTAACATTAAAAATTAAAGTTCCTCAAATACTTGCCGTTAAGTTAAGACAAGACAGATACATATCCATTTAGCCATTATTTTTCACGGCGGGTGGTGCTCAATAAAGAGCGTGTCTTAATAACAAGGTCTCCAGGAGAAGCGTTATGCCACAAATTATAAATTCCAATATTGCGTCCCTAACCGCGCAACGTAACTTAAACTCGGCTCAATCAGATAATGCTCAAGCATTGAATAGATTGTCTTCTGGTTTGCGAATTAACAGTGCGAAAGACGATGCAGCGGGTATCGCTATTTCAACTCGTTTCGATTCTCAGATTCAGGGTCTAAACGTTGCAACACGAAACGCTGGTGATGGTGTCTCTCTGGCGCAAACTGCTGAAGGTGGTTTGGACTCAATGACAACTAGTTTACAGCGTTTACGAGAACTAGCGGTGCAGTCTTCTAACGCAACTAACTCTGAGGTTGATAGAGATGCACTAAACGAAGAGGCGCAGCAGCTGATCAGTGAGATAGAACGTGTGTCTGAAGAAACCAACTTTAACGGTGTTAAGTTACTGAATGGTGACTTTAAAGATGCAACCTTCCAAGTGGGTGCAAACCAAGGTGAAACGATTGATGTTTCAGTTGGGCAAGTAACAGTTGATACATTAGGAGCAGGCTCAACGGGTGGGCTTTCTTCTACAGCTTCTGCTAACGCATTACAAAATGGTGACTTATATATTAATGGTGTTGAGGTGAAGGGTTCGAGCTCAGCTGATGATACGGCCTCAACAGATAATGCCAGTGCCAGTGCGATAGCAAAGGCTGCCGCAATCAATAAAGTGTCGGGTGAAACGGGCGTTACGGCTGAAGTAAATACCAACACAGTCGGTGGTTCAGTTCAAACCGCAGCTGCAGCTTCTGCCGATGGTACGGTTACACTTAATGGTGTTGCGATTACTGTCTCTGTGACAACCGATGCTGCCTCAACTCGAGCAGCGGTAACTGAAGCGATTAATGCGGTTAGTGAGCAAACAGGTGTGACAGCGATTAACTCTGGTGAAGACGGTAACGGTGTTACGCTACAAGCAGAAGATGGACGAAATGTTGAGTTGGCGTTAGCAGGTTTAACTGCGGCTAATACCGGGTTGGCGGCAGCAGGTACTTATGAGGGTACGTTTACCTTAATATCTGAAGGCGAGTTTACTATCGACGGTGGTGATGGTGCTGGTTTTGCTGATTTAACTAATTCGGGCTTAGTTGCTGGTACCTACACAGGTGGAACATCTTCGGTAGTTACAGAAACGTCGACTGCTGCAAGTACTGCGGTTTCTCAGTCGGCAACGGGCGCAAATGTAGATAAGACGTTTGCTGCAGCCAACGTTGATGATACTTTCATTGATACTGGGGTAATTACTGGCATCTCTGTTAATGTGGGTGGTGTTGATACTATTCTTGCATCGACAACAGCGACTGACACAATGGCAGATATTGCATTTGCAGTTGATGCGGTTGCGGGTATAACGGCTTACGAAGAACATACCTTAGTTCTAGATACGTTTGGAGCTTCTACTGGGATTGAATTAAATACAGATGGTGCTGGTGGTCTCGTGAGCTATGCTAATGGCGCTACTCTTGATGAGATAACAGATGCAATTAATGCTTTTGATTTTAGTGGAGAGAGTATTGAAGTTGAAGCAGCGGTGAATGATGCTGGTACAGCAATTGCGATGACGATTAGGAATTATGCTGCTACGGCTGTTCAGATTGATACGACCGGTGCTGTAATTAACGTTTCTGCCGATGGTGGTGCAACTGCCGCAACAGCCGCGGTTGCTACGCCTAACTTTTTGGGTGGCCATCTTGCAATTCAGGGCACTGACGGCCAAGATGTTTCGGTTACGCTTTCGGATGCGACTGGTACGAGTGACTTGTTTGATTCAGGTGCTGCTACGAGTGAGACGACAACTTCTACTGGGGTGAATACCCTAGAAGCGGGTGATTTGACTATCAACGGTGTGTCGATTGCCGCTGCGAATGGCGCTGATGATACGGCGAGTTCAGATGTTGCTTCAGATGGCCAACGTATTCTTTCTTCCGACAAAGAGGGTTCTGCTATTTCGATAGCGGCAGCGATTAATAATGTTTCGGGTGAAACGGGTGTTACAGCGACTGCAGAGGCTACAACAGTTGTCGGTGGTACTGTTGTGACTCAGGCTGAAGCGAATATATTTGAGGCTGGTGATCAGGCTGGGTTGTATATTAATGGTGTAAGTCTAGGTTCTGTGTCATTAAATGTAACAAGTGGAGATCCAGCTACTGGACCGATTGACTTTGAAAAAGCCAGGACTGATACCGTCTCATTGATTAACGGCGCAACTGGCCAAACTGGTGTTACGGCTGAAGATAATGGTTCTTCCATCACGTTAACTGCAGCGGATGGTCGTAATATTTCTATTGCTATTGATGATGCTAGCGGAGAGCAGTCGTCTATTGGTCGAGTTCTTGGCTTAGATTCTGCTATAGCGGGGATTGGTGAAGCTACATTTACTAATACCGCTTCAATAGGTGGGCAAACTACTAGTTCTGAAGCATTAGCCTATGAGACAACTGCTGGCAAGGTTTCGCTAAGTGCTGCGGGCTCTTTTGATATAGGTGCGGGTGCTAATGGTAAGGCTGAGGTTGAAAATCTTGGTTTTGAGGTTGGTACTTTCGGTGGTGCATCAAGTGGTACTTTCCTTAAGGATGTTGATCTCTCTACTGTTGCAGGTGCTAACGCGGCACTAGAAGCTGTTGATAACGCACTGCAAACAATTAACACCGAACGAGCTAAGTTGGGTGCGGTTCAAAACCGTTTTGAAGCGACTATTACTGCAAACACGCTGAACTCTGAAAACCTCTCGGCTGCAAACTCTCGTATTCGTGATGCTGACTTCGCGGCTGAAACAGCTGCCTTGTCTCGATCGCAAGTACTACAGCAGGCAGGTATTTCAATCTTAGCCCAGGCTAATGCATTGCCACAGCAAGCATTGTCACTACTAGGTTAATAAAACTAGGTAGTAATCTAACCGACTTTGGTAAACTAAGATTTCCAAAGTCGGCTTTTGAGTTATAGAATATAAGAGGTGATTTATGAATGAGGTCAATCTAAGTAGTGTGGAGCAATCCCTTCGCGGGGTGCCATCTGCAGCAACGCCTCAGAAAGAGCCCCAGCCGTTGGCGGCAGTACCGAAAGCGGCACCTAAAACTGTAGAGGCAGATCTGCAGGAAATAAACGCAAGTGAGCTTAACGAGAAAGCAGTTGACCATGTTGGTCAAGGGCAAAAGGTTCAGGAAGAGCAGTTAGATGCTGCGGTAACCAAGCTGAATGATTATATTCAGAATGTGCAGCGTGACCTTGAGTTTAAAACGGATGATGCTTCGGGTAAAACAGTTGTAACGGTTATTGATCGTCAGACTGATGAGGTGGTCAGACAAATACCTGATGATGTAGCTTTAACGATGGCGCAAAACTTGCAGCAGGATGAACCACTAAGTTTATTTAACATTAAAGCGTAAGTTTCGGCAGAATACCGGTACTATTACCGATAATAGTACCGGCAAGAATTAACATTATTTTACAGGGAAGGGGTAAAGCTTTTCCCTGTAATTGCCGATACAGTAAGTAAGCTAGTTATAATGTTTTAAGAATTGGCTTATTCAACTGTTTAGTGAGGCGATCAAATGGCTAATATTTCTTCTATCGGGATAGGTTCAGGTGTACTGACAAGTGATTTAATTGATCAACTTTCAGAAGCTGAGCGGGCTCCTACCGAGCTTCGACTCGATCGAAAAGAGGCCGAAGTCGAGGCAAAACTGTCTGCTGTTGGTCGAATCAATAGTGCCTTGATTGACTTACGTTTACCTTCTCGTGTACTGAGTAACCCTGATGCCCTAAGTTCTCTAGAGGCAAATTCTACTTCTTCAAATGTTACAGTCACGGCTGATACTGCTGCCTCTACAGGTCAATATACTTTAGACGTTACTTCATTAGCGCAAGCTCAATCTTTACGCTCCAGCACTTATTTAGACAAAGATTCCACGACCATGGGTACGGGAACACTCAGTTTTAAAGTGGGGAGTACGACCACAAATATTGATATCGATGCGACGAATAATACGCTTGAAGGTATTGCGAGTGCCGTGAATGCCGATGAAGATTTGGCTGTTAATGCAAGTGTGATTGATACAGGCTCTGGTTTTGTATTGGTGTTTTCGGCCAAAGAAAGTGGCTTAGAGAATGCCATGGAAATTACGGTGACCGACACCGGTGATGGTAATAGTGATGACGCACTTGGTTTGTCTCAATTTACGTTTAACCAATCATTTACACATATTGTTGAGTCTGTTGTTCCAGCGAACGCCATATTTTCGGTCAATGGTATCGATATCGAGCGTGCATCAAATACGGTTACAGATGTTGTAGAGGGCGTTAGTTTCACACTAACGGGTGAAACCACAAGTCCTGCTACTATCACTGTTTCAAGAGATACAGATACAGTACTTGAGCGTGTTCAAGAGTTTGTTGATAAATTCAATGAAGTAAAAAATATTTTAAACGAATTGACGGAGTTTAATCCTTCAGCTAGTGAAGAGTCAGGACTTTTGTTGGGTGATTCAACGATTCGTGCGGTCAACACGCAATTGAGGCAGATTTTAGGTCAGGTTGTGCCAGGCCTGGGGTCGTCTTCGGTCAGAAGTTTGGCTGAAATAGGTATATCAACGGATGCAAGTACTGGTAATTTATCAATTGATGAAATTGAATTCAAAAAACAATTAACCACTAATCCTGAAGATGTGGTTGCCTTGTTTGCGGACCAAGGGCGAACAACAGACGCTCAAGTATCTTTTGTGTCAAAAACGATTAATACTGTACCCGGTTCATATGATGTAAACATAACCACTGCGGCTACTAGGGGGGAGGTTGTAGGTGCTTTGGGTTTGGGTGCCAGTACAACTATTGATGCAAATAATGATGAGCTTACGATCAAAATTGACGGCACCACAAGTGGTGCAATTTCCTTAGATGTAGGGTCGTATACGCAAGAAGAGTTGGTCGCTGAGCTGCAAGCCAAGATAAATGCCGATGAAACCCTCTCTGCTGCTGGTAAGTCGGTATTCGTGTCTTTGGATGGTAGCAATAATATTGTTATTAATTCTAACGAGTATGGTTCGAGCTCGATGGTTGAAATTACAGCGGTTGATGTGAATACCGCCGCGCAGCTTGGATTAAGTGTTGCAGTGGGTATCGATGGTGTTGATGTTGAGGGTACGATTAATGGGGTGGCGGCAACAGGTAGTGGACAAACTCTAACAGCGGCAGTCGGTGATGATAGCGAAGGGCTTAAAATTAAAGTAGAAGGTAGCGCTATAGGTGACCGGGGTAAGATCACCTATATAGAAGGTATTGCTGAGCAGTTAGTTGATAAGCTAAATAGTTTCTTAGAATTTCAAGGAATTATTGGTGCTAAAGAAGATGGGTATAATGCAAGCCTTGCTGCAATTGCATTGGAGAGAGTGGCTTTAGATGAGCGTGTAGAAAGTTTACGTTCTCGATTGGCAACACAGTTTACGGCGGCTGATATTATGGTTTCGCAGTTGAATAGCACGTTAGATTTTTTGAAAAGCCAGTTTGCTGCTATGTCTGGGTCTAATAAAGATAGTTGATTATTATAATTAATATAAGAGTTTGTAGTTATAGTTTTGACTATGATTAATAACTAAGTTTTTAGGTGTGTATTATTTTATTTGTTTGACGAATTAATGTTAAGAAAATAATTTTGCTGCCGATACAAGTAATAGAAATATTGGATCTAGTTATACTCAAACAAATGCAGACCAGCCATAAGAATATTATAAAAGGTGAATTATGAATGCAATAAAACAGTATCAGGCAGTTAATACGCAATCGAGTGTTATGGATGTTGATAGTCATCGTTTAATTCAGCTTCTTTATGATGGCGCATTAGAGCGTATTAATATGGCTAAGGCACAAATGGGCGTCGAGAACTTTGAAGGCAAGAACCGTTTGATTACACGAGCAATTGATATTCTTGCTGGACTTCGTAGCTTTTTAGATATGGAAAAAGGACAAGAGATTTCGAAAAATCTATTTGATCTATATACTTATTGTGAGCACAGGCTGCATGAGGCCAATATGAAGAATGATCAGGCAATTCTAACTGAAGTTGCAGGACATATTAAGACAGTTCAAAGCGCTTGGGTTGGAATTCGTCAAGAAGCGCTTGAAAAAGGTTTGGTCTAAGCTTAGGTATCAAATCGTTTATAGGGTGTGCTTTGCACACCTTTTTTATGTTTCGTAGTAAGTGGTGCGCAGAGCGCACTCTATAGAAGCCAGAAAGCTTATGCCTCAATAATAGCTGTGGTGTCTTCACCGCCAAATGCATTGAGAACATCGGGTATTAAGCGATCAAACTCAAATGTCATAATAGCGAAACTAGCGTCAAATGCGGCGGCTGCATCTTCTGCATTCGCGTCATCAAGCTGATCTTGTAATACATCACCAAACTTTATACGTTTAATTGCTAGGTCAGACCCTAGCATAAAGGTGACATTCTCTTGCCATTCGACAGCGAGTTTTGTAACTTCCATTCCCGACTTTATTTGTTGTTCGATCTGTTCTTGGTCTAGTTCTAAACCTTTGTATTTAATGCTACCTTTTTCTTCGCCTGTAGAGGTTAGTTCGCATTCATAACCAACAGTTATATTTTCAGGCAAGCTTGAATCCTTCGTTACCCAGTGCGTCATGACTGAACTAGGCGCTTGTTTAACAACAGGAAGGCGAATAGGTAATGAGCCAATGGTTTTTCGTAAGTAGCTGGTAAATTCATCAGCAACCTTTGCTGATGCGGTGTTTATGACCATATAACCTTTGCTAGGTGAAAGGTAAGCGAAATGGCGGCTCGTGCGTGTAAAGGATTTTGGTAGCAACTGTAGGGTGATTTCTTCTTTAAGATCGGCTTTTTCTTTGCGTGTTACTTTACGATGCTGCTCTTCTTCGATTTGACTTACTTTTTCTTGTACTTGTTCGTTGACCACTGAACCCGGTAAAATACGTTCCTGCTTCTGAAGACATACCATCCAATAATCTTGCGATATATGAACGAATTGGTCAGAATGTTTTTGTAGCGGGCTGGTCCATCCTAGTTGATAAATATCATTAGGTCCGCAAGGACTAAAAGGTGATTCGCTCAGGAGAGTTTCTAATGCATCGCTGCTTGTTTCAAACGGTTTGCTAAAACGATAAAAGAGAATATTTTTAAACCACATATTACGTTAACTGCCTTTTTCTTGTTAATTGAATGTACTTGTCGATTGAAATTAAATTAGGTTTTTATGTATTATGCGTATCAAATATTCGCTTGCCAAGCGTTAATATAAGTTACTTTAATTTGGAAATATAAGTGTCTGAAAATAAAGAAAAATATAATGCAACTCTTTTGTTATATTCGACATCCGGGTGTCATCTGTGCGATCAGGCAAAGACGCTAATTGAGCATGTTGTTTTGCCGCAACAGTTTACCTTAAAAATTATTGATATTGCTAATGATGATACGCTATTCGAAAAATATGGCATTCGTATCCCGGTTATTAAGTTTGAGCATTCTCAGCAAGAATTATCTTGGCCCTTTGATCTGGGTGAATTAACCTCATATTTAGTGTTAATTCTTAATAATGGTTAAAAGCATTCTACCGCTGAGAAAAGCCGAGGCGCTTCGCTTCATTGAGGAGTGACTAAAAAAATAAAGTTAGGCTTTAAGTAAGCACTATTTAGGTATATAGCTTATTAATTATCCTACTACCAGTCTCTGGTGGAGTAGTTAGTCGGCGTTAAAATTGTGTCGCTCGCCGTTTCTGACGTCTCAGGGTAGTCTAAGGTGTAATGCAAGCCTCTGCTTTCCTTTCGTTGAATGGCAGAACAGATAATTAAGTCTGCAACTGTCACGAGGTTTCGTAGCTCAAGTAAGTCATTTGTGACACTGTAATTACTGTAATAATCTAGAATTTCCTGGTGTAATAAATCAACACGATGTTTTGCGCGTTGTAAACGTTTATTGGTGCGTACAATGCCAACGTAATCCCACATGAAACGACGTAGCTCGTCCCAGTTGTGCGCAATCACAACGTCTTCGTCTGAGTCAGTTACTTGCGACTCATCCCATGCTGGGACTTCAGGAGGTTGTGGTATTTGGTCAAATTTACGGTTTATATCTTTTGCAGCTTCTTGGCCATAAACAACGCATTCAAGTAATGAGTTGCTTGCCATACGGTTTGCGCCATGAAGTCCTGTAAAAGAGGCTTCACCCACTGCATATAATTGATTGACATCGGTTCGGCCACGATAATCAACCATAATACCGCCACAGGTATAATGTGCAGCGGGCACGATTGGAATGGGTTCTTTTGTGATATCAATACCAAACCCAAGACAGGTTTCATGAATAGTAGGGAAGTGCGATTTAATAAAATCACTAGGCTTGTGGCTAATATCTAGCAATAAGTGATCTGCGCCAATACGTTTCATTTCATGGTCGATCGCGCGAGCGACAATATCCCTTGGGGCAAGTTCTAATCTGTCATCAAACCGGTGCATAAATCGCTCACCGTTGGGTAGTAATAAATGACCACCTTCACCACGCACCGCTTCGGTGATCAAAAAAGATTTTGCCTGTGGGTGATAAAGGCAGGTTGGGTGAAACTGATTAAATTCCATATTGCCAACTCTGCAGCCGCTTCTCCAAGCCATTGCAATACCATCACCACTAGCGCCATCGGGGTTACTGGTATATAAATACGCTTTACTTGCACCACCTGTCGCGATAATGACAAAGCGTGCTCGAAACAATTCAACGTGGTTATCATCACGGTTAAGTACATATGCGCCGACACACCTGTTACCAGGCAAGCATAATTTTTTATGGGTGATTAAATCGATAGCAACACGGTTTTCATGAATGTCGATATTCTTCGCGGCCACTGCCTTTTCACACAAAGAATTTGAGATTGCAAGCCCTGTGGCATCGTCAGCATGAACTACTCGACGGTGGCTATGCCCACCTTCCTTTGTTAAATGGTAATCGTCAAGCGCACCAGATTCATTGTTTTTCGTAAAATCAACGCCTTGCTGAATCAACCACTCAATACTGTTTCGACCATTTTTGGCGGTTTGCCGAACAGCATCTTCTTTACATAAACCAGCACCTGCGTTTAATGTGTCTCTTATATGCGACTCAATATCATCTTTATCACTTAGCACTGCTGCAATACCACCCTGAGCCCAGGGCGTAGAACCACTAGCGAGTGATGCCTTAGAAATTACGGCAACTGATACGCTTTTGTTTAGACAGAGGGCTGCACTTAATCCAGCGGCTCCACTGCCAATAATAAGAACGTCGTATAAAAAAGAGGCTTGCATAGTCTATCGTCTTTAAATAAATCAGCACATATTATTAACGGATTGAACTAAATTGCAAATCTCTAGTCTCTTTAATTAACGAATATATTTTAAAGAGTCGTCTCAAAAGGGCTGAATAGGGTAATAATATGTCGAGCAACCTCGCTTTAATGCGTAAAAAGGACGTAACCTCATTGGTAGAAACTGGTACTTTGGTATGTCCGCGTGGCAATCAGGTCAAAGGCGTTTTAATTTCGGCGCTTCTAGGTGATAATGAAGATAGTTATGATTGTCAGACACCGTTTGGAACAAAAAACACCTCAAAGCCTATGCATCGACCTAATTCAGCAACACTAAACGATAGCGCTTCTACTCTTGCAGTGGACCAGAAGCTAGTACTGCGTGTTCAAAAGGGCGATAAAAAAGCATTTGATATGCTGGTAATTAAATATCAAGGAAGAGTCGCATCGATTATTTCGCGTTATGTTAAAGACCATCACGAAATAGCAGATGTGAGTCAAGAAGCATTTATTAAGGCGTATCGTGCACTGGAAAAATTTAGAGGAGAGAGCGCCTTTTATACTTGGCTTTATCGAATTGCGATTAACTGCGCGAAGAATTACTTAACATCTAAAGGGCGACGACCGCCTTCAGCTGATGTAGATATTGATGATGCAGAGTATTATTCGGGAAATCATCGCTTGAAAGAAATTTCTACACCTGAAAGCTTGTTACATAAAGAGCAATTAGAGAATGTGGTTAACGACGCCATTGCAGCACTACCCGAAGACCTACGGGTTGCGTTGACGCTCAGAGAATTTGATGGTCTAAGTTATGACGAAATTTCTGAAGTAATGGCTTGTCCTGTAGGTACTGTTCGCTCTAGAATTTTTAGAGCAAGAGATGCGGTGGATAAAGAAATTCATGCGCTGACGGGGGATTTCTAATGTATCTTGTTGTTAATAATCTACCTTTTTATCTAGGCAGACTAAGCTTGGGGAAGAGATATGGATGATCGTTTAAAGGAGTCTATATCCGCGTTAATGGATGATGAAGCCAATGAACTTGAACTTCAGCGTGTATTATCTCATGCTGATAAGAATGAGTTGCTAGCTACATGGAAGACTTACCACCGCGTACAATCCGTTTTACAGCATGAGCAAGAAGACTATTTGTCCATCGATATTAGTGAGTCTGTTTCTCAAGCAATTGCGCAAGAGGCACCCTTACAATTAAATAATGATCTAACGGAAATGCTTGAAACAACTTCAGCTTCAACGAATGAGTTGTCTTCATCATTAAGTGCATCAATACACTCATCAACGGCTGAACAGTTACCTGAAAATAGAATTAATAATCGTCGGTCTGATTCAAGAATAATTACGAAAATCAGTAGTGGGCTCGCAATTGCTGCGAGCTTATTTGTAGCGATCGTTTTTGTTTTACAAAATGATGTAGACGGACAGTTGGGTATAAACGAAAGTCTGATTACTTCTGTATCTTCTGATGCCAGTATGTCAGGGTTTCAAAATGTTAATGTATTAACAGTGTCTTCTGAGGATTCTCCCGTTTCAAAGAAACAGCCTAAGATAATTGTTGAATTTACAGAAGAACATGCTCGTAGATTTAATGAGTATCTTCTTCGTCATGCTGAGCATTCCGTTGCCAGTTCTCATGCTGGCATGATGCCGCTAGCACGTGTTGCGAGTGTGAATGCAGTTGGAATTTAAAAGGTTTTGGCAATTAACATGAGATTTTTGAGTAATAAAAGAGTACACACAGATGCAATGAACCTATTTTCATTGGTATATATTATTTTGGGTGCGTTGTTGCTCTCAAGTGTAGCGACTGCAGATTCTTCTCCAGAATATACCCCTGAACAATGGCTTGCAAAGATGCAGTCAGCTTCTATGGAGGAAAACTATAAAGGTACGTTTATGTTTTCCAGAGGAGAGATGTCCAGTTCTATGAGTATTATTCATAGGTACCATAATGGTGAAGAACAAGAGTTGTTGAAACAACTTGATGGTGAAATGGGTGAAATTTTACGGCAGGGAAACCAGGTAATGTGCGTATTCCCTGATAATCGTGTTGTGGAACTTGAGAAAACTCAGTATTCAAATAAAATTGTACAGTCATTTTCAAACTTTATGCCTGATCAAAAAAATTATCATTTACAGACGATAGGCGAGTGCCGTCAAGTAGAGCGACCTTGTATAAAATTAGCGATCAAGGCGGTTGATGAGCACCGTTATAGTTATTTTCTGTGGTTAGATAAACAAACAGGTTTGTTATTGAGGTCTGCCTTAAAGAATAATGAAGGGGTTGATTTAGAGCGTTTTCAATACACTAATATTACCTTTCCTGAAAAAATTAGTGATAAGGCTTTAGAACCAATGAATGCGGGTTCATTGGTGGAGCACGTTATAATTCCGACTGTACAGAAAGACATAAAGTGGCCTTCTGAAATTATGTGGAAAAGTGATTGGGTTCCGCCAGGTTTTATGCCAGTAAGTGGTAATGGTCAGTTAGGCGAGAATATATTGGTGTTTAGTGATGGTCTTGCTAATTACAGCGTTTTCATTGAAAAAATTAAAGATAATATGATGCCAGAAGGTGCCTCGCAAGTTGGTGCTACTGTAGCGTATGCTTTACCGCTAACCTTTAAATCACATCAATATAGTGTAACCGTTATTGGTGAAATACCTGCTATGACAGCTATGTTAGTGGCTGAATCTGTAAAACCAAAGCTGCAATGATATTTCTTATATGAGGTCTTTGCGCGATTGTTAATTACGTAAAAAATTGTCATTCCTGCGGGCTTTGACTGTAATCCATTCTTTTGCTTTTATACACAAGCGTAGCAATAAAACATGGACTCCGGCCAAAAAACTTAATCGGAATGACAGAGAGGCTTTGATGCAAAGGTCTTATACTCTATAAATTGAATCACATTTGACTGACAAAAAAAGATTAAAACATGATTGAAGAACAAGCGCTCGTTTTAAGTGAAGCAAAGCATGGTTATGTGAACGTAAAGATTCATCGTCAAAGTGCGTGTGAAAGTTGTCAATTAAAATCTGGGTGTGGCCAGAGTGCTCTGACGAAAATATCGAGTAATAAATGTATTGAGTTGAGTGTGCTCAATACCATCAATGCTAAACCCGGCGATATTGTATCTTTATCCATTTCAGAGCAGGGTCTATTAAGTGCCTCTTTACTGATGTTTATGATGCCTTTGTTAGCCATGCTTGGGGTGTCAGTTTTTACAAAAAGTATGCTTGTTTGGCCAGATGGAGCTGTTGCGGTTAGCGGTCTAATTTCTTTATTATTGGGTTTTGTTTATGCACGATATTATGCGCAAAATCACTCGGATGATGAGCGATTTAGGCCAGAAATGGTTCGAGTCAATGCTAGCTCCTCTCTTTTACTTTAATTTAATTATTACCTTGTCCTTAACTATCTTTAAGTTGAAAAGAACGGTTTAAAGCCCAAACTATATAATCTTTCTCAAAAATGTCTAAGTGTCTTTGTGGCACTTTCCAGGAGTACTCATGGCTCATAGAAAACTAACGATCGGGTTGTTTTATTTAATTAACTTGTTGAGTTATAACGTATTCGCATCCAGCCTTCCTGATTTCACTGATTTGGTTGAAGAGCACTCTGAGTCGGTGGTTAACATTAGTACGATTAGACATGTTGATCAATCTTCACAATATCAAAGTGATATAAATCAGTTACCTGAAATATTCAAACACTTTTTTGGCGATATGCCTGACCGTGATGACCAGCAGCGTGGGAATAAGGGTAAAAAGCAAGTTCAATCTATGGGCTCCGGTTTCGTTGTAAGTGAAGATGGTATCGTTCTTACCAATAATCATGTGATAGATGGTGCTGATGAGATTTTTGTTCGTTTTAATGATCGAAGTGAATTGAAGGCAAAATTAATTGGTTTTGATAAACGTTCGGATTTAGCCGTTTTAAAAGTTGAAGCCCATGATTTACCTGCAGTGAAATTGGGTAAATCTAAAACATTGAAAGTAGGGGAGTGGGTTTTTGCGATTGGCTCACCTTTTGGTTTTGATTATACTGTGACTGCAGGCATTGTTAGCGCGAAGGGGCGTAGTTTACCGAACGAGAATTATGTGCCATTTATCCAAACCGATGTCGCGATTAATCCTGGTAACTCAGGTGGGCCTTTGTTCAATATGGATGGTGAGGTTGTGGGGATTAACTCTCAAATATACACTCGGTCTGGCGGATTTATGGGGGTGTCTTTTGCCATACCTATAGATATTGCAATGGAGGTTGTAGACCAGCTTAAAGATCAGGGTTATGTCTCTCGAGGCTGGCTAGGTGTATTGATACAAGAGGTGAGTAAAGGGCTAGCTGAATCATTTGGTTTGGATAAACCTTATGGTGCGCTTGTATCACAAGTGCTTGATGGCTCACCTGCACAAGATGCTGGTTTAAGCACAGGTGATGTGATTATTCAGTATAACGATGAAGAAATTAGCTTTTCATCTGAGCTCCCACAATTAGTCGGACGTACTAAAGTCGGCGATGAAGTCGAACTAGTCGTGATGAGAAATGGAAAAGAGAAAGAAATTACACTTAAAATTGGTGAGCTTCCGGGAAATGAAAAGCCTGCTTTTGAAATTGCTGAGTCTAAGGTGAAAAAGAATAATCGACTAGGTGTAAATGTGAAAATACTCGATGACCGAACGCTAGAGAAAATGAATCTTGATGCTGGTGTTCAGGTGACTCAAGTACTTGGCCAACCAGCTAGAAGGGCAGGTATACGTCAAGGGGATATTATTTCTAGACTAAATAACCAACGCTTCAAATCCATGTCTGAATTTTTAACGCTTGTTGAAAATTTACCCAGTAATCGTTTTGTCCCTGTATTAATCGTTCGTCAAGGAAACCCATTATTTATCGTTATTAAAATTAAAGAGTAATGTGTGAATGAGGTATGGCGTGAAAACGGTGTGCCTGATTTTTTGAGTTCATAATTTATGTTTATAACGATGTTAAATATTTTTATACCCACTTTCTTTTTCGTATCGATTACACCTGGTATGTGCATGATGCTTGCCTTTACCATGGGTATGAGTATTGGCTTACGTCGCACTATGTGGATGATGACAGGTGAATTACTAGGCGTTGGCTTAGTCGCATCACTATCTGCTATAGGGGTTGCAGCGATTATGCTGAATTATCCAAACCTCTTTGTCTTTTTAAAGTACGGAGGAGGCGCTTTTTTATGTTACCAGGGAATTCAGCTATGGTTATCCAGAGGTAAGTTAGCTTTCAAATTGGAGGGGAGTAATTTTCAAGGCGTTTCTAGAAGAACGCTAGCTTTACAGGGCTTTATTACTGCGATTGCTAACCCAAAAGGCTGGGCGTTTTTTATTGCGCTGTTACCGCCCTTTATTGATTATGAACAACACATCCCGACACAGTTACTGATTCTCATTATATTGATTTTAATGTTGGAATTTATGTGTTTGCTTATTTATGCCGGAGGAGCCAGCCGTTTACGTGCATTGCTAGTAAATAGCGGTAACGTTAAGTTTATTAACCGGATTGCAGGTAGTTTAATGTTGGGTGTGGGAATTTGGTTAGCATTGAGTTAACTTTTTTATGTTTAAATTCATTTCTAGTCAGTTCTAAATAACTATTCGTAGGATTTGTTGTTTAGTAATAAACGCGCAATTGCAATTAAGTCGGTCGCTAAGAGCCCACGCTGCCCGTCTTTCTGTGTAGAGATGTCTGCAGCCTTCGCATGAAGACACACTGCTAATTCGAGCGCATCTTCCTTGCTCAAACCTTGTGCAATTAATCCGCCTAGCATACCGCTCAGTACATCTCCCATTCCACCTGATGCCATGCCAGGGTTTCCATAAGGACATAATTTAATTGAGCCCTCTCTATGGCTGATTAAACTACCACTACCTTTAAGTAATGCCGAGCCACCCCATTTTTTCTGTACGGCTTTTACTGATTTAAAGCGGTCTTCCTGAATAGAGGCCGTTGGCAAATCTAATAAACGTGCAGCCTCGCCTGGGTGAGGGGTTAATATTAGGTTGGAGTGAATAAGCCATTCAGGTTTTTTGCATAATAGATTTAATGCATCAGCGTCCAATATAGTTGTCTGTTTACTCTTTAAGGTGCAATGCAGCATTTGTTCTGACCATGCTGATTGTCCTAAGCCTGGACCAATGACGATTACATTGGCTTGTTCTAATAATGGTAATAAATCGCCAGTACTAGTGACAGCTTTGACCATGACCTCGGGTTGTCGTGATAATAAAGGGCTTACATGCTCGGGTTGAGTTGCGACACTAACTAAACCAGCACCCATTCGTGCTGCTGCTTCGGCTGCCATTATAATAGCGCCTCCATAACCATGATCACCGCCTATTAATAAAACATGACCATACTGGCCTTTGTGTGCGCTTAGTTCGCGCGGCTTAATTAGTTTTAAGACCGTATCAATGTTAAGTCTTTTAGCATTGATAGACACCTGGTCATAAATGTCGGCTGTAATATCTAAGTCATCAAAAAAAATTTCTCCACAATAATTTCGCCCAGCGCCCGTTAACATTCCTTGCTTTAAACCAATGAATGTTGCAGTAGACTCCGCTTTGATTGTAGCCCCCAACGGTTGGCCTGTGTTTGCAGATAAGCCCGATGGAATATCAATCGCGAGTATCGGTGCTGTAGATTGGTTACAAAGAAGAATTGCTTGCTCATATTGCCCTGTGACCTTGGAGTTAAGGCCTGTTCCAAGTATTGCATCAATAATGACAAATGCCTTATCAGTCGATAAAATGCTGGTGTTACCATTTGTAAATGGTTTACAGTTTATATTTGCCTCTTGGCTAAAGTGGTATGCAAGGAGGGCGTCATTCTTAAGGTTTTCTGGTAGTGAAAGGTAGTGTAACGTAACATCAAATCCACGCTGTTTTGCGATGCCAGCGAGAATATATCCATCACCGGCATTATTACCACTACCGCAAAAAACGTGAATTTTTTTGCATGCCGGCCACTGTTTAACGAGGGTATGAAAAGCAAAGCGAGCAGCTTTTTGCATAAGTTGAAAGCCATTAATGCCACAGTTTTTAATCGCAATTCGATCAAGCTCTCTTACTTGCTCTGCTGTATATAAATTAACGGTCATATTTGTATCCTGCCATTTTGAAATAGTAGAAATAGACTGCATTAAAGAAACAAAGGCTTTATATGATTATTAGACGAATTCACCAAAGTGACAACTCTATTGTAGGTCAAATTATTCGTGAAGTATTAACAGAGTTTGGCGCAAATCGTGAAGGTTTTGCTTGGCAAGACCCTGAGTTAGATCATATGTCTGATGCTTATTCAGCGCAAGGTCGAGTCTATTACGTGATTGAAATAGATGGAAAGGTTGTTGGTGGTGGTGGAATAAGCGCTTTTAATTGTAATTTAGAGCCTTGCTGTGAACTTCAAAAAATGTATATATTACCTGAAGCTAGAGGGTTAGGGTTAGGCGATAAGCTTATTGATAAATTGTTACTTGAGGCGAAAGAAATGGCGTATCAGTTTTGTTATCTAGAGACGCTTAAAAGCATGTCAAAGGCTGTTTCATTGTACCGGCGAAAAGGTTTTGATTTACTTGAATCGCCATTAGGGAGTAGTGGGCATAGTGCGTGTGATGAATGGTATTTACTTGATGTAGACGTTTTTTATGCAAAGTTATCTATTGTAGGGAATAATAAATTGATCGAAAAAAGCTAAGGTTTTTAAGCATTAGTTTTTTAAATTTCAGATATAAAGCCAAGAAGATTACATAAGAGGTAAAAATGGTAGAGCAGACCAATAGGGTCCTGAATAAAAAATCTGAACGATTAATTGTATTGGCTACAAAAGCTTCGGTATTTGTTGCATTAATTTTATTAATTGTTAAATGTTATGCGTGGATTGAGACCGGTTCCATGGGGGTTTTGGCCGCATTAGTAGACTCATTATTAGATCTTGGGGCCTCACTTATTAATATGTTTGCGGTGCGTTATGCCTTAATGCCCGCTGATGAAGAGCATCGATTTGGTCATGGTAAGGCTGAAGCTTTAGCCGGTTTAGGGCAGTCTATATTTATTGTTAGTTCTGCCGTGTTTCTGATTGTGTATACCCTTGAACGCATCATCCACCCTAAGCAGCTTGAGTCCTTCGATGTTGGATTTAGCGTGATTGCATTTTCGATGGTACTCACATTTTTTCTGGTGGCTTATCAGCGCTACGTTGTAAAAATGACAGGTTCTATTGCTGTTAAAGCGGACTCTGTCCACTATGCTTCTGATCTTGTTACGAATGCAGGGATATTGCTTGGTTTAGCGCTTTACTATATGGGGTGGTTGTATTCTGATCCTGTTATTGGTTTATTAATTGGGATGTATATTCTTAAGTGCGCGCTGGGAATTGGGTATGAGTCGGTACAACTATTGCTTGACCGCGAACTACCTGAAGAGGAACAGCAGCTTATTCATAAATTAGCGACAAAGCACCCAGATGTTATAGAGGTGCATGATGTCCGAACTAGGCAATCTGGCCAAACAAAGTTTATTCAGTTGCATCTCGTTTTAGATGGTAAATTAACGCTGCTCGAAGCTCACGTTCTTAGCGATGAAGTTGAACGCAATATACGAAAAGAGTTTCAGTATGCCGATATCTTGATACACCAAGATCCACATACCGAAAGCTCAAATAGTTAAAGTATTATTCCCTAATACTTGCAGTGCATTCTGCGTCTTTAGGGCTTAACTTACAGCGAACCTTGCGTAATAATTTCAAGGTTCGTTTGTCATAAATTCCTCGTTCACCTAGCTCTATACGACTTTCTCGAAAATCTTCAACCCAGTAATCATAGAGGTTGTCAGGAATGTCTATCCAGTATTTTTCAGGGATCGTTGCTTCGGGGTCCGTCAAAAACTTAACAAATTTCGAGTAATCCTTAACCGCTTTATTACGTGCTTTCTGAAAAAAACCTTCTGGAAATTTTTCCCAGCGAGCAATAACCTGCATCGTAATATATAGGAAGGGCTCTCTATAAATACCTCCGTTTGGTTCTAAGCCTTTATGCATTTCAAAAGGTTCATAAACAATTGCTGGTGCTGCAGTTAGGTCGACAGTGCCATTATTAAATTTTAAAATAGAGTTAAAAATAGTGGAATTAACCGGAGTAATACCATGCTTCTGCGACAAGTATTCTGACTCTGGGATACCGTCTAGCACCGCCATACGTTTACCTGCAAAATCTTTAGGCTGCAATACTGTTCTGTCACGTGTAAACATGAAAATTGCGCCAGCAGGACCCATTGCCAAAACTTCATACTCGCCGACGCGCATTAATTTGGCAGCCTTGGGGGAGCTTAGTGTTTTAATAATAACACCCAAGTGATCGTAGCTAGGAATTGCACCGATAGCCCCTAGGCTACCAGTGAAAGTATTAAATTCACGTGCCCGAAAGCCAAGCATATTCACTGCGTCACAGCGACCTAGTTTAAATTCGTCAACCGCTATGCGTTCATCTGTGAAAACGTCATAAGAGAGATCTACTCCCCATTTATAAGCATATATTTTTGCTTCTTTCATTATTTGTCCGGCAGGGCCTGCTTTGCCGATTGGGTCCCAGACGCACATGTGTATTGGTATTACTTCTGCCACTTGATTCGGGTCTTGAGCAAATGCTTTTAAACTTATAAATGATGTAAATAAGGAGAGAAGCAGGAGGGTTGAAGAGACTGTTTTTGAGTTCATAGTTGTCTATTGTTGTTATTTAAAGAAGCTATCTTAACTAGCTCAATTATAGCTGTCATGCGTCAGTAGCCAAAACTAGTAATTTTTAAAACGTTTAGCCAAACATGTGCCTCATTCAAAGTTGTGATTAATCTGTATATGTGCCGTAGAGCGTTAAGATTCAGGGTGGTAGCCGTAAATAAGCTGTTAATTTATAAAACATGAATATGATTAATGTTTGTTCATGAAGTGCATAATCTTCTGCGTAAACATCTACGATGCTTAGCTTGTACTAGTACGTTTATATCATTTCAATTTATAGTCGAATATCTTTTGAATGATGTACTATATTCCATATAATTTATTTATGGAGTTATGTATGAATACTGAACTGATTTTATGGCCAGTGTTAGTTCAAATTGTTTTGACTGTTGTAGTTTTCCTTTTATTAGGTTTACGAAAATTAAGTGCATTTAAAGCTAAATTAGTCAATTTGAGAAAAGCGGCACTTGATAATGCTGCATGGCCAGATGACGTCAGAAAAGTGTCAAACAACATTCAAAATCAGTTTCAATTACCCGTTATATTTTATGTACTGTGTTTTGCTTTCTTAACGACGGATAGTGTTTCATTAATCGTTTTAACGTTATCGTGGGGCTTTGCAATTAGCCGTATTGTTCATTCGTATATACATGTCGGTTCGAACCATGTGCCAGCACGGTCTCGTGCTTTTATGATTGGCGGTATTTGTTTGATTTTATTAAGTGTTATATTAATGCTACGTTTAACGGAGGGTGCTTAGTTTGACGGGGGCATATTGTCAATTGGTAGGGGTAAACTTGTTTGAGCTGGAAGGGAATTTACTAAAAACACTCCAGATTTTAGACTAACAAACTTCAATTAATACAGGGTTTTCATTACGGTCAAAGATTAAATATTCAGACATTGATTGACCTGATGAGAGGTCATTAGCCATTTTGTTTAAGAATGGTTCAGCTTCTTCCTCTGTAGGCGCCATGCCATCTTTTCCAGATAAGCCGACTGCAATGAGCAGATCCCAATCTGTTGAAATGCCATCGGCTTCAGCGGTTAACGTTTTAAATGACTCTATGTCTTCGGGCAGTTTATCAACACACATTATGGGTGATAAGGTGCCATGCTGATCACTTTCTTTATTGCTTGTTTCTTCACTTTCGGTTTTCGCGAATAAGAACAATAATCGTTGCGGCTCATCTTGCTCAATTGCTGCAGTAAGTAATTCTGAGAAAGTCGAAATCATGTAGTGTAAGCCTTTAGTATTGAGTCGAAATAAGAGGTGAGTATAGTACGCTTAACTGCTTGTTTGTTAAATGACTAGCTTCAATCAGATTGAGTTTTTTCGTACGCTTAAGCTAGATTTACTATAACGCAGTTTAAAACTATCGTATTAAAGCCTTTCAGGCTATATTCAGAATGAACTTATAAATTTAAGAGACGTTATGGACTTACCTGTTTTTTTAAATGCGCTTACGGCATTGTTCGTTATCATCGACCCGATTGGTGTTGCTTTAATCTTTAATGGTATAGCGCCAAGTGATTTACTTCGTGAACGCGCTAAAATTGCTATAAAAGCTGTTTTTATTTCAGCACTTGTCTTAGTTCTATTTGGTAATTATGGCGAACCTCTCTTAAAACAATTAGGGATTAGTATTCACGCTTTACGCATATCAGGTGGTTTACTGCTGTTTTATACCGCATTTAATATGGTGACTAGTGAGCTTAAATTTTCAAAAGGAAGCGATATTGTTGATATATCTGTTTTTCCACTCTCAATGCCTTTATTGGCGGGCCCAGGCTCGTTAACGGTTTCAATTTTATTATTTTCAAACACTGCGGGCGCGTCAGAACAATTAGGCGTTTTTTTTGCCGTTATCTTGATTTGCTGCCTTACGTTTATATCAATGGTACTTTCTAAGTATGTAAAAAAACTCATAGGTAAAACAGGAGATGAGATTTTAAGACGTTTTTTAGGCGTGTTGTTAGCCGCATTAGCCATTCAGTTTATATTTGATGGTGCATCAAATATAAACCTTTAAACCATGCGGTTAGGATCGTTTATTACGTCGTTTAATCGACTAAATATGTGTGTTTTTGAGAAAAGTTTAAAGTGGAAAACGCATCGTTGGCAGCGATTAACGACTTATTATGCATTTTTTCTTTGAGTTGCTGATTGACAACAAGTTTAATTTTTTGTTTCTTGATTTTCATAAACTGAAGTATTTCTTCTTTCATATAGTTGTATTGTAATAGCTCATTTTTACTAGCTTTTGTTTTTTTCTGTCCACTCCTTAAGTTCTGGATACGCCTTAAATCTTGTATCTGAAGTAACTGTCCTGTTGGCGTTGACATAGTAAAACCTTTTAGAAAATTAATTGAAATTACTCATACTTATCAGTAAAACGTGATACCACGCTAGTTTTCTATAATGAACGTGGTAACAGAAGTATAGAGCTTATGCTGAAGTTTAATTAGCTAGAAACTGTAGAAGAAAGGTTAAGATTTGTTTCAATTGTTTATAAAACTCTCAACGAGAGACCTTTGCATGAAACACTATTTAAGGGCCTGAATCCCTATTTAATTGGAACGTACAAAGTATCAATGAGCCTGTTGTATTGAGTTTCGAAATCTTTTTTGAGGATTTATTTACTGCTCAAAAATAATTTCACAGTTATCTTTTTGTAAGCAACAGCCTGTTTTACCGACATCCGTACCCAGTATGGTATGCGGACATAAGTCAAGATGGTCATTGATACCGTCTTGATCACTATCCATTTTTGATAGGTCTATTTTTCGACTTTTTGCTGGAGTAGGGGGGGCTTTCCTTTTTTTATAGCCAAAATAGCGGCCGATTTGTGTACCAATCAATGCGGCATCTTTAGAATAACTCTGGTATTCAATATTCATAAACCAAGGGCTGTTATTAAAGCGGTATTGAGCCCCTGCTGAAAATGAAAATTGCACACTCGATTTGTTTTCAATATTGATCCGTGAATCAGACTCTTTTGTATGCAACCAGGTCGCACCGGCTTTTAGGTAGTAATTAAAGGACTTGTACTCAGGTAATAAACGGTAGCCAATCATGACACTTGGGCCTTGATATTTTATTTTACCGTCAACCTCATCATTAATTGCTTGATTAATGTTGCTTAATTCTGCTTCACCTATATTGGCATAGTTAAGTTCTGCTAACCAGTGCGGAGAAAAATGAAACCCCAAATGAATATCAGTACCAATACTACTTTCTTCACTAGTAGACCAATCACCAGAGCCTTCTGGGTTAACATGGCTTAGTCCAATGCCAAACGCACCATACCAGCAGCGTTGGAATAAGTTGGAATTACCCTTGAGATTCTCTTCTATTGTTTCATTAGTGACGATGTCTTGTTTTAAATTCAGTGTATAACCACAAAGTTTATCGTCTGCACGGGCTGTGTCTGGAGAGAATAAAGTTGGGAGTACAGAAAATATTATAATAAATTGAACTGACTTTATTTTTTTCCGATTGCGAAACAATAGCAATAGACCTATTAGGCAAGTGGTATAGGTTCCAAATGTACCAGCGCCTTGTATGGCTGTTTCAAACCCTTCTTCATTTGCTTCTAAGCGATCATTAATACCATTTTGGTTAGAATCTACATTTTCAATATCATCAGTGAATCCATCGTTATCACTATCGGTGTCTATAAAATCTTCATCTCCATCGCCATCTGAATCAATAGGTTTAAAGACTGAGAGAGGTAAACCGATATCACCTATAACATCAACTTGCCCATCATTGTTTGCATCAATCGTAGTCAAATCTGCATCAGGTTTGTTTACTTCGATTAAGTCGAAGATTTGATCTCCATCCGAATCTAAATCACGAAAGTCAGGTGTGCCATCTTTGTCAGTATCTAGTGTTATGAAATCGCTGGTGATGCTGTCATCTAGACCATTAGAGTCAGCATCAGTAAATTCGTTATCATCAACAACTCCGTCAGCATTGTTATCAATGAGCTCTGTATTACCTTCTTTAATATCGGTGATACCATCATTGTCGCTGTCTAAATCAATACTGTCGGGGTAAGTATCTAAGTCTGTGTCGATTAAACCCGAACCTTCCAAAATGTCTGGAATCCCATCGTTATCATCATCAAGGTCAAGTCGGTTAGTGATACCATCTTGATCGTGATCTTCAATAGACCCAAATTGAGCGGGTGCATCATCGACAATATTGGCTATCCCATCACTATCGGTGTCGATAGTATTGTCTACCAAGCCATCATTGTTCGCATCAATTAAAGAGGCGTCAGGTAATGCTGCAATATCAAAAGGTCCTGCGCCAATATTTTCAGCATTAGTGCTTTCTAAGTCAATATGGTTCGGGATTCCGTCTGAATCGGTATCAATCGGACTTAAAGTTAATGACTCTCCATCATCTAGTAATGCATCAACAGGTAATATATCAATACCGCCTGATTCCCTTACATCGGTTATGCCGTCATTGTCACTATCTAGGTCTAAATAATCAGAAAACTCATCGTTATCAGTATTAGGTGGCTGAATTGCATCATCGAGTCCGTCATTATCGGCATCTAGACCGCCAGTTGCATCTACATCGTACTTGTCGTTAATACCATCACCGTCCCCATCTTGGCTTGGGGTAACACTTCCTTCTAGTGAGTCGTGAATACCATCGTTGTCAGAGTCAACGTCAAATAAATTATAAATTTCATCATTATCGGTATCAAGTGGCTTAAGGTAGTCATCGTCAATGCCATCATTGTTGCTGTCATTACCGGTTGTAATGTCAACATCGAAAGCGTCATCAATTCCATCATTATCAGAATCTATGTGAAGTGCGACACCGTGCTCAATTGCATCTGGAAGTCCATCATTATCACTGTCAGTATCTTGAAAGTTTAAAATTAAGTCGTTGTCTGGATCTTTATCGACAAAACTATTTTCGATTGCATCGGGGATATGGTCATTATCTGAGTCTTTATCTTGATAATCTGGTGCCCTATCACCATCAGTATCGAGCGGGTTTGATGGGTTAAGGCCAACTTCTTGTGCATCTAAAATTCCATCGTTATCTGAGTCAATATCTAAGGCATCAATAATACCATCGGCATCTGTATCAATTGGGGTAGTTGGATCTTCACCAGATTCTTCTTCATCTGAAATACCATCTCCATCACTGTCGCTGTTCGCAGGGTCTAGACCGCTCAGGTACTCAATTCCATCTGGAATACCGTCTAAGTCGGTATCACAGATGGAAACAGTGTCATCTGGGATACAGCTATCTTTTGTTTGTATCACAGTGTCGAGTGCTTGGTTAAGCGCTATATCAACTATAAATGCTTGAATTGTAATAGCGCCATTGCTCAGAGTGGTGACATCTAGAGTGCTTGAAAATACACCTAATCCAGTACCGTCATCAGTACAGGTAAGGTTTGATTTACTAATGGTTGATGAAACATCGGAAATAGCTAAAGTGATTAAATCATCAATTTGATCGCAGATACCTGAGACCATGTAGTTTGATATATTAAAACTACCCGCTGCGAGTAATGGGTCTAATAACATGGTTGGTTCTAGGGTGTCTAAGATGAGCTCATTGTTGCTGATATCACTAGAGGCTTGTAATGCAGTATCGATAATAGTGGCTACAATAGAATGGGTTCCATCACTAATTGTGTCGCTTATGGGAACCGAAAGCGTCCAATTTGATCCATTGAGAGCAAGGTGGCCATCACCGAGTGAGTATAGTACTCCGTTTAGTGAAACCGTTAAGTTTGAACCTGTAATAAGCGGTATAGTCCCATTGAGGGTAGGGGGGGATTGATTACTTATTTGGGAGGTAACTGTTGGACGAGTTAGAAAATTAATCGTCTCATTCGTGGGAATGTTAGTGGTGTTTACTGTTCCGGTTATTGTGCTTATTCCGGTTAATGTACCTGACCGTAGTATGACAGAGTAAGTGCCGTCTGCATTATCAGCTACGATTCCTGTTGTGCCTAAATCGCTATTAACGGTAACGACATCACCACCGTTTGTAAGTCTGTTTCCAAATTCATCATTTAAGGTGATTGTGATTAAAGAATTGGTTACACCATCTGCAATAATACTTTCGAGAGAGCTGGTTATTGTTGTTTTTGAAGGGTCCGTTAAGCCGGCAATAAAAGAAACTGTAGCGGTATCTATTATTGCATCTGTATTAATCGTACCTGTAATAATTGCCTGTCCAACAGAGGTGGTCGAGGTAATTGCAGCGGTATATTTACCATTGCCTTCATCAAAAATTTGACTAATGGTACCAACAGTTGAACCAAGGGATATAGGGTCTCCGCCAACGGTTAACGGGTTATTATTGATATCAAACGTTTGAACCGTAATAAGGGTAGCTGATAAGCCGCCTGCTAAAATCGTTGAGCTCGCCGTAGTGATTGTTGTGTTGTCAATCGATGCAGCACCCGAAACAAAGTTTACCGTAGCATTGTTTGTCATATTAGCGCCATCTATCGAGCCCGTAACCGTAACCGTTCCACTGGTAAGTTGAGAGGTTATAGATGCGGAATAGGTGCCGTTAAGGTTATCTACGACGGTTGAAATAGTACCGATATTCGGTGATAAGCTTAAAAGTATCGTTTGGCCACTCGTGCTTGATAAGTTTCCATTTACATCATAAGCCTGAACAACGACAGAGGTTGTGCTTAAGCCATCGGCAGTGAGCGCGGTGCTTAGCGGGGTGATCGTTGAATTCGAAGCGGTAGCGATACCTGCAAAAAAAGTAACATCGGTAGTGTTCGCCATTGGGCTGCCATCTAAGGTGCCTGTTATTGTAGCTATTCCAGTTAAGGTCGGGGAGGTTAAAGTGGCGGAATAAGTGCCGGTGCCATTGTCGGTGACAGCTGAAATACTACCTTGATTTGTACTAAGTACAATAACACTGCCGCCTGTTATCAGGTCTGCCCCGAATATATCGATACCTTGTATGGTTATAATAGTCGTTGAAATACCATTGGCGAGTATTGATGTGGGTGACGATGACATCGTACTTGTAGTCGCGGAAGCCGGTATAGCAGTAAAGGCCACTGTAGTAGTGTTTGTAATGGCAACCGCATCGATATAGGCAGTAACAACTACATCACCAACAGACGTTGAGGAGGTTAACCTTACCTCGTAAGTGCCATCACCTTTGTCAGCTACAACGCTTAAGCTACCGCCATTTGGTGACCCTGGTGAAGTGGTCGCAGTCACATTATCACCACCTACAATAAGGTTGACTCCAGCATCATCGATTAATTGAATGGTAATAAGTGTAGAGCTCGTTCCATTAGCTTCAATAGAGGTATCTTGGGGGCTTAATGTGGAGTTGATTGTTCCGGCCAAAGCAGTATTTGAGAGGATTAATTGCCCAAATGAGAGAAAAATAGTGAAGCTTATTGTCAAAATTGTTGAAGTGATTTTTGGTAATAAAGAGTTCAGCGTTAGGTTTTTTAGTTTAGTAGGCATAAAACAGCAAAAGTTATGTAATGTATGGGTCGAAGCGATCTATTAACTATTCTATCAATAGATTAGCTATCGGATAAAGTAATTACTTATACAATAATTATGCCATGTGATTCTGTTTTCTTGCATAAAGTTATTACAATAATTGTAAAGCTGACTCGAGTGAGATTACTGGAATGTTTTGAGCCAATGCAACTGAGTTGCAAGTAAGTTTACCTCCGACAATATTTAAACCTCGTAATAGACTTTTATTGTCGGAAAGCGCCGTTTTAATTCCTTTGTTTGCTAACTCTAATATATAGGGGAGTGTCGCATTATTTAGTGCTTGTGTGGCCGTTCTGGCGAGCGCGCCCGGCATGTTTGCAACACAGTAGTGAACAATCCCTTCTTCGACGAAAGTAGGTTTTTCGTGAGTGGTCGGGCGTGAGGTTTCAAAACAACCGCCTTGATCTATTGCTACGTCAACAATCGCTGAGCCTTTCTTCATTGTTTTTAATAACTTACGTGAAACTAATCTTGGAGCTTGTGCGCCCGGGATTAATACAGCGCCGATTACTAGATCGGCTATCAATAGTTGTTCAGCTAAAGATTGTTTTGTTGAAAACAGTGTTTTAATTTTATTTCCATAGAGTGTGTCCAAGTGACGTAGTGCATCGAGTGATTTATCCATAACAATCACGTTTGCACCTAAACCTACTGCCATCTGTGTTGCGTTAGAGCCTACAACGCCTGCGCCCAATATCACTACATTTGCGGGATGAACTCCAGGAACACCACCTAATAAAATACCTGAGCCTTTTTGTGAACCCTCTAAACAATGGGCGCCTGCCTGAATGCTCATTCGTCCAGCGACTTCTGACATAGGGGCAAGTAAGGGGAGGCGGCCAAGTTTGTCCGCAACTGTTTCATAAGCAATACAGGTTGCTCCACTAGCTAGAAGGTCTTGTGTTTGTGGGATATCGGGTGCTAGATGTAAATAGGTAAATATGGTTTGGCCTGCTCTAAGCATAGCGCGTTCTACTGCTAGAGGCTCTTTGACTTTAATGATTAGCTCTGAAGACTGAAATATATCCGCTGCTTTCTCTAAGATTACGGCGCCAGCAGCGATATAATCTGAGTTTTCAAAACCACAGCCAGTGCCTGCATTGGTTTCAACTTGTACTTGATGGCCGGAATGACATAGTTCATGGACGGAAGATGGGGTTAAGCCAACCCTATATTCATTATTTTTAATCTCTTTGGGTAAGCCAATCAACATGTGTTGCTCCTCAGAATGAACTAAACTTGAAAGTCCTACTATTAGACTTTCAAGTTTAGTTCATTATTTAGAATAACGTTATATTCTGAAAATAGGGTGGCTAGTTATCTGAGCAATAAACGAAGTAAAGTTTAGCCACCTTTCATATAAGCTAATTTAGACTTGAGCTGTTGTCGGAGAAGAGAACTTAATTATTCGGCTAACAACTGTTAGGTACTGTTTCCCAAACGAGCCTGTATTGTAAGGAATACCGTATTTTTGACAAACAGCTTGTACTTTTATAGACATCTCCCGATAGTGCGGTGCGGGTACATCGGGGTATAAGTGATGCTCAATCTGGCAACTTAAATGGCCCGTTAAAATATGAAACCATTTTTTACCCGTGATGTTAGAAGAACCTAAGATTTGTCTGTAATACCATTGGCCTTGCGTTTCACTTTCGATTTCAGAAGGCGTAAATGTATGCACGTCTTCGGTGAAGTGCCCGCAAAAAATGATTGTAGAAGTCCAAAAATTACGAATAACATTAGCAATCAGATTGCCAATTAAAACCTGAAGTGCAACAGGCCAGCATAAAAGTGGAAAAAAGATATAATCTTTAAAAATTTGCCGCCCGGCTTTACTGAAAAAAGCGTTTCTAAGCTCTTTTCGTGTAATAGGGAGGTTGCTTTTTTCACGGCGTTTTCCTGTAAAAATTCGCTCAGCGGCTACTTCATGGTACGCAACGCCCCATTCAAATAGTGTGCTTAAACCGAGGTAGTGAATAAACTGAAACTTGTTCTTAGGCTTCCATGGTAGGTCATCACTTAATCGAAGAATGCCGTAACCAAAATCACGGTCTTTACCAATCACATTTGTATAAGTGTGGTGCTCATGATTGTGATAGCGCTTCCAAGAATTGCCATCGCCAGCAATATCCCATTCAAAATTTCGCGAATTAATATTAGGATCATTCATCCAATCGTATTGGCCGTGCATAATATTATGGCCAATTTCCATATTGTCTAAAATTTTAGCTAGGGCTAATAATGCGACACCTAAAATCCATAGTGCTGGGCTTATGAAACCTAGTACCATGATAATACGGCTTAGAATTTCACTACTGCGCTGTATACCAATTAAGCGCCTAATGTAACGCGCATCTTTTTCACTTACCTTATCCATTGCTTCTGAGCGTATCTGGTCAAGTTCTTCAGCGAATTGATCTAAGGTTTCTTTGTTAGGTTTATGACTATTTTGCATGTTTAATATCCTTAATAATCTAGAGTTCTAATTCAACATGACCAACCGGTACCGATAGGCAAAGTTGAATTTCTTCACTGCCGGATTCAGAATACTTTTTGGTTTTGATGTTGAAAACACGGCCTTGTTTCTTCTTGCAAATACATTGGTGGCAAACACCTATTCGACACCCTGAAACAGGCTTCAGGCCTACACTTTCCGCCATGTCTAATAGCGTTTTTGGTTTAGCGTCGGGCTTGAGGCTGACTTGCTTTTGTGATGTAAGGTAGTCAACTTGAATAAACGTATCGTCGTCATCTAATAAAAAGTCAGTTGGCTCAAGAGGAGGGGGGCCAAAATATTCGAAGTAAATATTATGTTCGGGTATTTGGTTGTCTTTCAGTAAGTTTTTCGTGGTTTCTATCATTTTAGGGGGGCCACATAAATAAACTTCTCGATCACTTAAATTATCGCAAAAGTCATCTAAATGTTGTTGGCAAATTCGCCCGCTTTCTTCTGAGTAAATATATTGGAAAGTTAAACCACAACTTTCAAGAAACTTTAAATCTTCTAGAAATAAACACTCCGTTTTGTTTTTTACGTAGAATAAAAGTTGAGCATCTTTAAGCCAAGACTCATTTTTATATTCTTTTAAAATTGGTCTAATTGCTGTAATGCCGCTGCCTGCAGCAATGAAAAGCTTTTTATTTTTTTGGCTTTTAAGGGTGAAATCTCCACTTGCTTGAGATAAATAGACAGTATTTCCAGGTTTCGCCGATGTGCGAAGCCAGGGTGTAAAGAAGCCTTGATCTTGGCTTCGTATAGTAAGTTCTATTTTACCGCTTCTTTTATAATATTCAGGTTCAGATGAAATACTAAAGGTGCGTGTTATGAGTGAACCATTAATTTCAGCACTTAATTGAATGAATTGACCTGCTTTGAATGTGCGCCACTTCGAGTTAGGCTTTAGTACTAATGTATAGATGTTCGTTGATTCATGACGAACACTTGTGATCTTTGCGTTAGTTATTCCTGTTTTCCAATTAGGTGTAGCTAATTGGATGATTGGTTCGATGTATACGCCAAAACCTTTTGTATTTGTTAATAATTTTGCAAACTTTTCAAGAAGGCTAAAACTAAATGATGCTAGTGTAGGGTTTAATAAATGACTGTTTTCAATATTGTTCATGCTGGGCTCCAAAATTCAGGGTACAGTTGTACTCTATAATAAGGTTGAAGTCCAAATTATTATCGAATGAAGTTTATGTTTAACATTATTTTATATTTCGTGTGTTGAAGTAATGAGTGAGATTTGGCTATGAGCATGCGCAATGATTGAATAAAAAGTATTAATCAAAGGATGTGACGGCTAGTTGTTAAAGCATGCTTAATTGAGTAATTTTGGGTAAGTTATGTTTTTTGGATAGAAGTTTAAGCGAAGAAAGTAAAGGTTAATATTACGAAAGCTAGTATTAAATCAATAGGGTAACGTCAAGTTTTTACTTTCTGATCAAAAGGCAAAAAAATCTGTTCGCCTTCACTTAGGCTGTGCCCTGAATTAATTTGTTCAAATAAATCCGGAAGCTGATTAAAAGGCACAGGCTCAGCGTATAAGTAGCCTTGAGCATAACGGCATCCATTGATTTTCAAAAAAGCTTCTTGTTCTTTTGTCTCAACGCCTGTTGCGAAAGATTTTAAATTCATTTGGTCACTGATCGCTAATAACGTTTCAGTGATGGCCATGTCGCTTTCATCATTTGGAATACCGTTGACAAAGGTGCGATCAATTTTGATTATATCAATTGGTATTTGTTTAAGTTGTCGAAGTGAAGAAAGTCCTGTGCCGAAGCTGTCTAGCGTGAGCGATACACCAATATTTTTTAGCTTATTGAGCGTAATATATGAGGCATCAATATTAGAGGTGATAGTGTTTTCGGACATTTCTAATATTAAATTATGAGGATTGAATCTTGTCTCTTTGATGATACTTTCGATTAATTCAACAAGGTTAGGGTGGTTAAACTGTCGGCTAGAAAGGTTTATTGCAATCTGCATCGGCTTAGCAGACCACTCTTGAATAACTCGGCCTTGCAGGCAAGCATTTTTAAGCGCCCATTGACCAATTTCATGAAGCTGTCCTGTTTGTTCGGCTGTTTGCAAAAAGTAGTCCGGCCTGAGAGGGCCTTTATCTGGGTGTATCCAGCGAAGTAATGCTTCCAATCCAAGAACTTCACCCGTTTCAATATCAATGATGGGTTGATAATAAAGGCGAAACTGATTTTCTTTGAGCGCTATATGTAACTCTTGTTCAATGTGAAGTTGTCGTCTCATTTCATCGTTCATTTCAGGGCTATAAAATTGTATGTTATTTCTACCTGCTTTTTTCGCACGATACATCGCCATGTCTGAATTTTTTAATAGTTCGGGGTATTCGGAACCGTCACTTGGGCATAAGGTAATACCTATGCTTGAGGTAATAATCAGGTCGTTACCTTTTATATTTACCGGTTGGGTAATGGTTTCTAGAATATTTCTGGCAGCTCTTTCAGCACCATCCTGTCCTGAGATATTTGTTAATAAAATAGCAAATTCATCTCCGCCTAGGCGTGCTACGGTGTCTTCCTTGCGAATGCATTGCTTTAAACGTTCTGCTAGCGAGATTAAAAATTGATCGCCAGCATCATGACCTAGTGTGTCATTAATACGTTTAAAATGGTCAATATCCAGGCCGATTAAGGCGATACTATGTTTGTGGCGCATCGAGGACTGTATCGCTTGTTTACATCGATCCTCAAATAAACGTCGATTTGCTGTGTCGGTCAATGCGTCAAAATGGGCAAGATAATGGAGTTGGTTTTGGGTTTTTCTGATTTCAGAAATATTTTGACCAATGAGTAAAAGTTGCCCTAATCTTGGGTCTTCATCAAGGTCTGATAAATGATTGATATTCCATAGCATTGTATGTGAAAAACCATCATAGCTAACAATTTTGCTCTCCAGGCTCTCTTTACTTACACCGCTTTTAATGACCTTGGTAAATTTCCATGCTGTTTCATCTTGCATGTTTTCGGGAATAAACATGTCAATGTAATTTTTTCCTATGATTTCATCTCTGACATAACCAAATAAAAATTCAGCTGCAGTATTCCACTGTTTAATACAGAAATTTTGATTCAGTACGATGATTGGAATACCCGCGGTTTCAAATAGTGCCTTGTATCGTTTTGATGATGTACGGAATGACTGTTCTGCTTGTTCTCGTATGTATACTTCATCTTTAAGCTCAAGGTTAGCTGTTTGTAATTCTTGAGTTCGTTGGAGTACCATCTCTTCTAAACTTGAAGCAATTTTCTGGTGATCTAAACGAAGTGTGTTTAGATATAGCGTTGTCAGGATCAATACCAACCAAGCAAAGTGAAGACTAAGTTGAGGTAGAATCGTTTGGCCCAGAGGAAATGCAGGTATTAGCTCATGGATAAAAAATAGCGTCGTTATAATGAGTGTAGCGCTACATGCAAACTGCTTTAGTCGTATAGAAGACCACATTAATAATGGAATACTAAAAAGAAAGAACGACTGTTTTAGTAAATTTGCTGTCGCTGCAAACAGTATGCAGCAGGCTAGCCAAACAAGAGGCTCTAGTGAAAACTTAAACTTCTTGAGGCTAAGAAAGTGATTCTGTACAGAAAAAAACAGTGCTGGAATAATCAATAAGCTTAATAAATCGGCTAAGAATAAGTCTAATATCTGTGTGAATTGCGGCTGATTTTGAACTATAAAAGTGCAATAAATAATATTAATTAAAACCGATGTTACAAGTGAAATGACGGAGCATAACCCTATGAACATAAGAAGGTTTCTACTATTTGCTAAAGGGTTTTCTTTTGTAGAAAAGTGTTTAAAAAATTGAAGAATACTAAGAGATTGGATCGTTAAACATAGCGCATAAAATACGCTGTAAACCAAGGCATTTGCTAAGCTTAATTCTTGGAAACTTATAAATGTGCCAGTGCTTGATGCGATAAAAATGATCGGGATAACACGACGGCTATAAATAAAGCAGAGGCTAAGGGCAATTCCCGAGCTTAACCAAATCGGTGTATTTGATAAAGGGTTAAGGTTTGTTATAGAAGCCACATACTCAGATAAAAAAATCATGATAAAGACGATTAACGAAATCACTATTTTAGGTGCTTTAATGAGTGTGTGGTTGTGGGTCGTCATAAGTTATAAGATATCTTTATCATTGTCTTTATCATTGTCTTTATCATTGTCTTTATCCCAAAAAATATATTTATACTATTAATATTGTTTGATAAATGAATATATCAGGCTGTCGACACTTGAGCATTTGTGTAATTTTATAATCAGTATTCTTTATTAAAATGAACTACTTGAGCATTCGGTATATATTTATAGCTACAATCCAAAACATATTTTATCGGTAAAGAAAGAGTGGTGTGTGAAACTAACTGTATTGATATGTTACAACTTGTTATTTAGATAAGTAATCGTTAGTTCAAATGCTTATGCGCATTGAAAGGTCGATAGACTGGCAGTCCTTTGTTAATGCGCCAATAGAAATGAAGTCAACACCTGTTTCAGCAATTGGTACCAATGATTCATGTGTTATGCCACCGGATGCTTCTAATTTTGCACTTCCGTCGGTCAATATAACAGCCTCGTTGAGCATTTCAATGGAGAAATTATCAAGCATAATGATGTCTGCTTTTGCGCTAAGCGCCTGTTTAAGCTCAATCATGGACTCAACTTCAACTTCAACAGGCTTAGATGATGAAATAAGACGTGCTGATTCTATTGCCTGTTTTATAGAGCCGCATGCCATGATGTGATTTTCTTTTATTAAAAATGCATCATACAAACCAATTCTATGGTTATGGCAACCACCACATTTGACCGCATATTTTTGAGCTAAGCGAAGCCCTGGAAGCGTTTTTCGGGTATCCAGAAGTTTAACCTTAGTGTGTGAGACTAAATTTGCATAATGCTGGCTAGTCGTCGCTGTGCCAGACAAGGTTTGTAAAAAGTTAAGGGCACTGCGCTCGGCTGTTAGAATTGCACGGGCAGAACCGTTAATTGTAAACAACGTGTCGTTAGCTTGAATAGTATCGCCATCTTTAAATGCCCATGTAACTTTTAAATCGGCAGAGATCTTGTTGAAAACGGCATCTACCCAGTTTGTACCACACAACACTGCTTTTTCACGCGTAATTACCTTTGCATGGGCTTGTTTGTCAGCAGGAATTAATTGGGCGGTTATGTCACCTGATCCAATGTCTTCATCTAATGCGCTCTCTACGTTACGAATTATGTTTGCTTGCTGATTTAGGTGCATGAATGTCTCTATATAGAAATTTAAAGTGGTATACCACTAATTCCGCATATTATAAAAGGTAAATGAGAGTAATGCTAAACTGATTTTTCGGCTTAATTTATTCTTTGAGAAATATTGAGGCGATGTAAATGTATTTTAATTGAGTTGTTTGATTTAAGTACTAACCTATAACGTATTTAATGGCTGTAAGTCTCTGAATATTTTTTTGTGAACTGGGTCGCTAGGACACAAAACGTGACAAACGACACAATGTTCAGGGTTTATACTCATTAATAGTGAAAAGGTTTAGTCAGTTTGTTTATTTGAGTGGGTGGTTATGAGTAGAGCGAAAATTGTAGGAATTCATGGAGGGAAACCGATGTCGGGAAACCTAGAGGCTCGTCCATTACCTGCACCTTTAATTAAGCTTCGTGATGATATGAAACTTAAGCTTAAAGGTTTGCTCCAGAAATTATTTGAAAATGCTGATGACGCACTGTTTGGAATGGCGGATAAAGCTGGCTCAAACGGCGATCAAACTGTGTACTTTGAAGCAATGCGCGAGCTTCGGCTCCAAAAGAAGTTGGTTGCAACTGAGCTCATTAGGGGGGGGATCAAATCTTTTAATGAGATCGGTCATTATCGATCTAAAAATAATTCAGGAGAGTCAGGTTTAGATGGTTTAGATGATTGGGATAATGTTGGTTTGGTTCAAAATGATGAGCTTGAGCAAAATGTTGCTATAGAAGGAATGGTTAGTCGTTTGCGTAACCAAACCGAGTCGGATTTAAATCATTTGAAGCTTCGTATTGAAAATATAATGCCAGGTTTGAGTTTAAATGAAGACCAAGTGCCGCTAAGCCCTGAAATGTTATGTGACTGTTTCGCTGACGGTTGTAATGTTTTAGAGGTTGGGATAGAGGTACGTTTGGTCGTATTAAAATTGTTTGAAAAATACGTTTTGTCAGAAATTCCAAAGCTTTATGTTGAGTTTAACCAATCATTGGTTCAGCACGGTATTTTGCCTAGCCTAAACACTCAAAGAGTAAATATTCGCAGAGCGACTGCACCACCGGTAGTTCGTAATTCGCATCCTGATTCTAATGCTAGACCAGGCGTTAATGTTTTTTCCAAACAAGAAGAGAGTGTACAACAAGCTATGGGTGGGCTTGTGTCGGTAGAAGAGGGTGGTTTTTTAAATGGAGGCTCAACTGAGGATATACCAGTATTAAACGCAGACCAGTGTTTCGCTGGTGGTCAGTTTGAGAGTATTCGGGAGATGATGCACCCGCAAACTATTTCTGAACGTTCGTCAATATCACCACCATCGAGTAATTATTCGCAAAATGAGCTTATGAGAGCGTTGTCCGGTTTTCAACAAAAACAATTGGACCAGCCTGCTGAATTTGCTAGTAATGGCGTTATAGATTACAGAATGCTGTTAAATGCTTCGTTACCAAAACGTGCCAATCAAACTGAATATTCCGAGTTAGATTCAGATGTTATCAATCTTGTTTCTATGTTATTTGAATTTATTCTAGATGATAGGCAGCTCCAGCCTGTGATGAAGGCACTTATTTCACGTTTGCAGATACCAATTCTAAAAGTTGCTATTTTAGATCGTAGTTTTTTCGATCAAGGAGGGCACCCTGCCAGAAAACTCCTGAATGAAATTGCATCCGCCGCTATTGGTTGGAATGAAAAACCAGAAGGCAAACCGGATCGTCTCAAAGATAAAGTTGAAGAAACTATTCGGTCAATATTAACGGATTTTGATAATGATCAAGCTTTATTTTCTGATTTGCTGGCAGATTTTAGCAAATTTATGGACCTTGAATCGCGTCGAGGGCAGTTGGTTGAACAGCGTACAAAAGACTCTGAGCGGGGTAAAGCTGCTAATATTGTTGCGAAAAGTGCGGCTCAAGAGGTGCTTGATGCAGCAATAAAAGGTAAAGACTTACCTGTTTGTGTCGTGGAACTATTAAGTGAGGCTTGGAGTCGCCTCATGGTGCTTAATTATTTAAAAGAGGGTGAAGATAGTGCTAGCTGGCGGTCAGCTTGTGAATTAGTTACAGATGTTGTTTGGACGATTCTACCTACATATATAGGGAAAGAATCTAATAACTCTGGTGAAACTAGTAGGCTATTATTACTTAAAATACCAAGTGTGATGAAGCAGTTGCGCTTGGGATTAAAGGAGATTTCTTTTGATGAGTTTAGAGCTGAAGCATTATTTAAATCTTTAGAGTCAGAACATATTAAAGTGGTACAGCGTTTGCAAAAAAATGAGCGTGATCGAACCGCTGAAAATAATACTACTAGCGTTGTGGAGAAGACTGCTGAACCTGAAAAAGTAGTGTCAACAATAGCTGAACCTAGAGCAATCGAAATAGAAGGCTTGGCCTCTAGCAATGTGCAAAATACTGAGCAGGAAGAATATCTATCTGATTTCATGCGTGAAACACAAGAGATCGAGACGGACTTTAAGAATTTTCAGGCTTTGTCAAAAGCTCAGCGTCGTGATGAAAGTGTTGTTATAAATGAGCAGGCGTCAGAGGCAGTGTTAGGTGTTGATGAAGAAATTGTTTTGTCTACCGTCATAAAAGAAATGGTTGTTTCTGATATTGATAATGCAGACCCCTTTGTGCAGCAGGTGCTTAGATTTGCTCCGGGGTGTTGGTTTGAGTTCAAGGGTGATGCTGAGCCAGAGCGTTGTAAATTGGCAGCTATTATTAAAGCGACAGGAAAGTACATTTTTGTTAATCGCTCAGGTGTTAAGGTTGCAGAAAAAACAAAGTCAGGTCTTGCCGTAGAGTTAAAAAGAGGTTCGGTTCAGGTCTTAAATGATGGTTTGTTGTTTGATCGTGCGCTTGAGTCGGTAATTGGTAGTTTAAGGGGGCGTAATAATAAATAGAGTTTTAATTTTTCAAATGCCTTTCTATTTGTAGCGATTCGCTACAGTCTATTGAATTTGGTGTAGCTAATTGCTACAGTTGTATTTCCTAATGACAGGTTTATAACTATGGCTAAGCACAGCTCACCAATACGTCTCGAGAAAGACTTGATGACAGCCGCACAACGCGCAGCGCTTTTGCATAAAAGAACGGCGTCAGAGCAGATTGAATATTGGGCTGATTTGGGTAAAAGTGTTTCCAAAATTATCAATCCAGAAACGTTGATCGCTTTCAAAAGCGGGCTTGCTAAGTTGACGGTAGAAAAAGTGAATGCTGTTGCTGTTGACCCAGGTGATGTCTTTAATCAGCTCGAAAGACAAAGAATATCGGGAGAGTTGTCGCATAAAGTAACGTCGACAAGTTTTAAGTATCAAGCATCGAAAGAGCGTCCTGGATTACTTGAGCAAGTAGATGATGAAGGAAACCACACTCTTGGGAACTTTAATAATGGAAAGTTTGTAGCACTTGATCTGCTGTGTTAACAATTTTACTTAAGCAATAAGCAGTGCAACACTATAATAGGAACGATTAAAAGGAATGAGTGACAAGCAACTCTGGCTATTAGCGGGGGGGAATGGTTCGGGAAAAACAACGTTTTATAATACTCAGCTTAAACCTTTGGGTATGCCATTTATAAATGCCGATATAATTGCAAAGGAATTATTTCCAGAATCACCAGAGGCACATAGCTATCAAGCAGCGGCTATTGCCGCTGATTTAAGAACAAACTTGTTGCTTGAAGGTCAAACTTTCTGTTTTGAAACAGTCTTTTCACACCCGTCAAAAATTGATTTTGTGGCTTCAGCAAAAGCAAAGGGTTATCAAATTATTTTAGTTTTCATTCATCTTATCTCGCCTGAATTAAACAAGGCCCGGATTTCACAAAGGATAGAAGAGGGAGGCCATTTTGTGCCAGATAACAAAGTTGAAAACCGAATTCCAAGAACAATGGAAAACATTAAGACTGCTTTGTTGCTCGTAGACAAGGCTTATTTGCTTGATAATTCTGATTCAGACTACCCGTTTGAGCAAGTGGCTATCAAAGATGGGGAGGAATTGAAGGTTGTTACTAAGCCGTTGCCAGAATGGGCGAGCTATTTGTTGAGTTGATTTTTTATGCTACTAACGTCTTATAATTACTCAATGCTTTAACAACAAAACCCCGATAATTTTCATTATCGGGGTTTTTTATTACATATTTAGCTAGAAGTAAGGTTTACTTCTTCTTAGCTTTTGCTGCTTTTCTTTCTCTTTCTGATTCAATAACTGCTTCAGAAACCGAGTTAGGGCAAGGTAGGTAGTGAGCAAATTCCATCGAGAACTGTCCACGACCAGAAGTCATTGTACGTAGTGTTCCGATATAACCAAACATTTCTGATAAAGGAACGTCTGCTTGAATACGTGCACCTGTTACACCTGCGATCTGATCTTTGATCATGCCACGACGACGGTTTAAATCACCAATAACATCACCTACGTGATCATCTGGTGTAAATACATCAACAGACATGATTGGCTCGATTAGCTGAGGGCCAGCTTTTGGCATCGACTGGCGGAATGCACCTTTTGCCGCGATCTCAAATGCAACTGCAGATGAATCGACTGCGTGGAAGCCACCGTCGTAAAGTTCAATTTCAACATCTAGTACAGGGAAGCCCGCTAGTGGGCCTTCTGCCATCATGCCTTTGAAGCCTTTTTCAATAGCAGGGAAGAATTCTTTAGGTACGTTACCACCAACAACTGATGATGAGAATGTGAACCCTGTTCCTGGTTCGCCAGGCTTGATACGATAATCGATCTTACCAAACTGACCAGAACCACCTGACTGCTTCTTGTGCGTGTAGCTGTCTTCGATAGGTGTAGTGATTGTTTCACGGTATGCAACTTGTGGCTGACCAACATCTAGATCAACGCCGTAAGTACGCTTAAGGATATCTACTTTGATATCTAGGTGAAGTTCACCCATTCCTTTAAGGATTGTTTCGCCTGAATCTTCATCAGTTTCAACACGGAATGATGGATCTTCTGCAATCATTTTTCCGATCGCAATACCCATTTTCTCAGACCCACCTTTATCTTTCGGTGTAACAGAGATAGAGATAACTGGCTCAGGGAAGATCATTGGCTCTAGCGTACAAGGGTTTTTGACATCGCATAATGTATGACCAGTTTGTACGTTCTTCATGCCAACAACTGCAATAATGTCGCCTGCTTGAGCTGAGTCAATTTCATTACGTTCGTCGGCGTGCATTTCAACCATTCGACCTATACGTTCAGTTTTACCTGTGTACGAGTTAAGAACGGTCGTGCCTTTATCTAGTTTACCAGAGTAAATACGAATAAAGGTCAGTGCACCGAAGCGGTCATCCATGATTTTAAACGCTAAAGCACGGAAAGGCTCGTCAATTGCTACTTTAGCAAACTCACCGTTTGGCTCGCCTTCTTCATCAGTTAGTGGCTGAGGGTCAACTTCAGTTGGGCTAGGAAGGTAGTCGACAACAGCGTCAAGAATAAGTTGAACACCTTTGTTCTTGAATGCAGAACCACAATAAGTTGGGAAGAAATCCATTGTGCGTGTACCAGCACGAATACAACGCTTAATGTCTTCCATTGCTGGCTCTTCGCCTTCAAGGTAGGCTTCCATTAGGTCGTCATCTTGCTCAACAGCCATTTCGATTAGCTTTTCACGGTACTCTTCTACTTGGTCAACCATGTCTGCAGGAATATCTACGATTTCGAAATTTTCAGGTAAGCCCGAATCATCCCAAACGTATGCTGTGCGGCTTAGCAGGTCAACAAGGCCTTTAAAGTCTTCTTCAACACCGATAGGCAGAACCATAACCATTGGGTTTGCACCAAGTACTTTCTCTACTTGGCCAACAACGCGTAAAAAGTCTGCACCCATGCGGTCTAATTTATTTACGAAAATAATTCGTGCAACTTCTGAATCGTTCGCATAACGCCAGTTAGTTTCTGACTGAGGCTCAACACCACCAGAACCACAGAATACACCTACGCCGCCATCTAATACTTTAAGTGAACGGTAAACTTCAACAGTGAAATCAACGTGTCCAGGTGTATCGATGATGTTAAAGCGGTGGTCTTTCCAGAAACAAGTTGTTGCTGCAGACTGGATAGTAATACCGCGTTCTTGCTCCTGATCCATAAAATCAGTCGTTGCTGCACCATCATGAACCTCACCGGTTTTATGGATTTTACCAGTCAGTTTCAGGATACGTTCTGTTGTGGTGGTTTTACCCGCATCAACGTGTGCGAATATACCTATATTTCTGTATTTGGATAAATCTGTCATTGCTTTACTCGATAAGTTCATGGCGGAAAATTGCGCTGTAGTATACAGGTATTTTACAAAAAGTTAGATAAAAAAACGTAATAAAATGTGTGATTTGTACGATAAACACAAAATAGAACGCCTCGTTACAGGTTTAAATCATTAATTTTTCTATTTACTCGGGGTGTTTTAGTTATTTTGTCACTTTTATGCCAAGGACTGCTTTCAATCATTTGAATATACAGTTCTTCCACTTTTGTTCGAGCCCAAGGTGTTTTTCTTAAAAATTTTAAACTTGATTTTATGCTCGGGTCACTTTGAAAACAGCGAATGGGTATTAGGTCGCCTAACTCATCCCACCCATAGTGTGCGAGAAGTAATTCAAGAATTTTTGCCAAGGTAATACCATGGAGTGGGTCGTGTGATTGATCATGCATCGGAGTCTGTTTCCGTTAAACGAATCCCGTCTTCACTTATCGTAATTAAGCGTTTCTTATAAAGTGTTCCAATGGCCGTTTTATAGGCTTTTTTACTTATACCAAAGACTTGATATATTGCTTCTGGCTGGCTTTTGTCGGAAAGCGATAAAAAACCGTCGTTATGTTCGAGTTCTTTTAGAATACGGCTGGCTAGGTTGTCAATTTTAGCGAATCCTGGTGCGTGTAAGGAGAGATCAACTTTGCCATCTTCACGAACTTGCTTAATGTAGCCTCTAATCTTTTGGCCGATATTAAGTGGTTTTACAACATCGCTAAAAAATAATACGCCCCAGTCACTATTGTTAATGACAGCGCTGTAGCCGATATCGGTTATAGCGTTGATGATGAGGTTAACTTCTTGGCCTTTCTCATAATTTTCTGGGTGTCGCTCCATAAATTGGTTTAACTTCGCTGAAGCTGCAATTCGATGTGTTTCTTCATCTGAATAAACATAAACTAAGTAGGACTTTCCTTCTTCCATGGTAGATCTTTGTTCACTAAAGGGAACGAGTAAGTCTTTGGGTAAACCCCAGTCCAAAAAAGCCCCCACACTATTAACGGCTACGACTGGCAGAAAAGCTACTTCGCCCACTTGTGCTCTAGGTCGTTGTGTTGTGGCAATATAGCGATCTTCAGAATCTAGATATATAAACACATCAATAGGGTCACCAACTTCGCAATCTTCAGGTACAAACCGGTTAGGGAGCAATATTTCTCCAAGCCAACCACCTTGCAAGTAAGCACCGTGCGGTGCAATTTTAATCACCTCAAGCAGGTTTTTTCGTCCGATTTTTGCCACTGTCGCCTCGTATCCAAGTAAAAATAATAGATAAAAACAGGCAGTGTAGCGATGAAGTAAGGCTGCGCCAACTCCTTTATGGTTTATCTCTCGTTAATTAATGTTACTGATTAGGTGAAGGTCTCAAGAATGACCTATATTTAAGGTAACGTCTAAGTGGTAATTGGGAGTCAAGATATGTTTATAAGTACGCTTGATCTATTTAAAGTAGGAATAGGCCCTTCGAGCTCTCATACCATGGGGCCAATGACTGCCGCTTATCAATTTCGTGAGCTTATAAACCTTAAGTTCAAAATAAAGATGAGACCTTCGTGGCAGGTGAGGTGTGTTTTAAAAGGCTCTCTTGCTCATACTGGGAAAGGGCATGCAACTGATCGTGCAATAACAATGGGTCTAAATGGGTATTTGCCTACTGCGCTATCTCATATAGATATTAATCAGTTATCCTCTTCATTAATGAGTAATAAACAAATCATTTTTGATGGTGGTAGCGCCTTAAGTTTTAGTGCAGACGAAAGTATTATCTTTGATAAAAATCATACTTTGTCTCAGCACCCTAATGGAATGGTGTTCCAATTAATTGATGATCAAGGTGTAGAGAAGTTTAGTGAAACTTATTTTTCAATTGGTGGTGGATTTATTCATACACTTGCGGAAATCAGTAAGCTAGACGAACCTATAAATACACAGGCTCTTGAAGCATATTCATACCCATTTGATTCGGCAAAAACTATGCTGGATATGGCTCAAGCATCAAAGCTTAGTATTGCTCAAATGAAGCGAGCTAATGAGCTTAATTTGGTTGATCGTAAATTGATTACTGATGAAGTGCTTGATCTTCAAATAGATACAATTTGGCAAGTCATGGTGGCGTGTATAAAGCGAGGCCTTGAAACTGAAGGAATTCTGCCAGGTGGTTTAAATGTCAAAAGGAGAGCGAAGCATTTATATCAGTCTCTTCAATTGAAGCCGGATCTGAGTAGTATGAATGATTATTTGTGTGCTTATGCAATGGCTGTTAATGAAGAAAATGCGGCAGGTCATGTCGTGGTCACCGCGCCAACAAACGGCGCTGCAGGTGTAATACCTGCTGTATTGTATTACTTCCTTGTCAACGAAAATGGGCCACCTCATTGTATTCATGAATTTTTCCATACTGCTGGAGCCATTGGCGGGCTTATCAAGCATCGTAGTTCTATATCAGGCGCTGAAGTAGGTTGCCAGGGAGAAGTCGGGGCGGCAGCATCTATGGCAGCTGCGGGACTATGTGCTATTAAGGGTGGAACAGCGAAACAAGTCGAAAATGCAGCAGAAATCGCACTAGAGCATCACCTTGGGATGACTTGTGATCCTGTGAATGGCTTGGTTCAAGTACCTTGTATTGAAAGGAATGGTTTTGGAGCAATTAAGGCGTACACGGCAGCTTCACTTGCTCTAAAAGGGTCTGGAGATCACTTTATGCCTTTAGATAGTTGTATAGAAGCGATGAAACAAACAGGCCTGGAAATGTCTGTCAAATATAAAGAAACCTCTCTTGGAGGTTTAGCGCTAAGTCATACAGAGTGTTAGCTTTTGGTGTATTTGTATCAGGATGATTATCTGGAACAAAAAATTAAGTCATTACAAAAGGTATGAATAATGAGCACTCCATTAATTATTGATTATTACTCTGATGTGTTGTGTATTTGGGCGTGGATTTCCCAGCGTCGAATTACTGAATTGAAAGAGCAGTGGGGGAGTAAAATAGAAATACATTACCATTACCTTAACTTATTTGGTGATACAAACTCCCGTATGGCTGAGCAATGGGGGAGTCGTGGTGGTTATGAGGGCTTTGGCCAGCATACGATTGAATCAGCGGCTCCCTACGATAATGCTCCAGTGAATAAAAATGTTTGGAAAAATATTAGGCCACTTACCTCTGCTAATGCGCACGTCGTGTTGAAAGCAGTTGAATTAATGTATTCGGCTGACGTATCTGAAAAACTCTTTAGACTGGTTCAGAAAAGTTTTTTTGTTAATTGTCTGGATATTGGGCAGTTAGAAATGGTAATAACCCTTGCAGAAGGGGTGGGGCTTGATAGGCATAAAATTAAGTCATCGATAGATAATGGTAAGGCGACAGCGGCGTTAATGAAGGATTATAAAAACGCAAAGGACTTAAATATACAAGGAAGCCCTTCATGGTTAATGAATAATGGAAGGCAAACCTTATTTGGAAATGTTGGTTATCGAATTCTAAATGCTAATATTAAAGAGGTTTTGGAGTATCCAGCTCAAGAAGCAAGTTGGTGCTAACAGTTTTTAATAAAGTCACCCAAGCGAAAGGTGTTTTTGAGTTAAGATTGTTTACTTAATAGCAAAGCTTAGTCGAGATCAGTACCAGCTTCATCTTCACCTATTACTTCTTTTTCTAGTAATGCTGCTTCGTACCAACGTTGTATTGAGGGAAGTGTCAGTAATCGGTCAATGTATTGCTGGCTAGTATCAGAAACATCGATCTGATACGTTGCAAAGCGCGAGGCAACTGGTGCATACATACAGTCTGCGATACTAAAATCTCCAAATAACCATTCTCCATCGTGTCGATTTAAGGCGTCTTGCCACATGCCATCAACGCGATGTATATCTTTTAAAGTTTTATCATCAATATGGACACGGCGAGTAACGCGGCAATTCATTGGCATCGAATTTCTTAGTGATTCGAGTCCTGAGTGTATCTCGGAGCAGTATGACCGACAAATCGCTCGGTCGTGAGGCGTTTCAGGCCATCCTTTTCCTTTGAGGTATAGCTCAGAAATATATTCACAAATAGCTAACGAGTCCCAAACAGTGATGTCATTGTCAATCAGTACGGGTACTTTAAACGTAGGTGAATATTCAGCTAGGCGTTGATGGGTATTTTCTTCAAAAAGAGGTACTTTGATTTCTTCAAAAGGAATGTCAAAGTGTGAAAGTAATAGCCAAGGGCGAAGTGACCAAGAAGAGTAATTTTTATTACCAATCACGAGTTCCATAAGTGCCTCATTTTTAATGTGTCATTAACGTGAATTTAAATGAGCTGTATTAACAGTGTAGACTAGATTTATTGTCTATGAAGACCAGAAGAGTCACAATAGTTATTTAACCACCAGATCGCTTAACCTTAAATTTCTTTTGCTCTAACAAGTTTATTAATAAGTCTCGTTGGTCGCCTTGAATTTCAATGCATTCATTTTTAACCGCGCCTCCTACACCACATTTTTGTTTGAGATCTTTTGCAAGTTTTTTCAAATCACTGGGGGCTAAAAGAATTCCTTTTATTAGCGTAACACCTTTACCTTTTCTACCTTTCGTATCGAGGCTTATTCTTACAATGCCGTCGCCTTCTGGCGTAGATTCATTTTTACACGCGCATTGATCTACCGGTTTTTCGCACTCAGGACAAATGCGCCCTGCATCGGTGGAGTAAACAAGGCTGTTAGTTCTTTTAGACATGGTGTTCTCGATTTTAAACAAGTTTAAGTTTTAGGTAGTGGGCGTTTTAGTCTTTTAACCCATATGTAGGCGCCGAACCCTACAATTATATTTGCTATTGCGCCCGCTACGTAAATTCCGAAAAGGTTAAAGTAATGAGCAAATACTAAAGCAAGTGGTATATATAGGGCGATTAAACGTAAAAAAGACATTATTAAAGAAGGTAATGGGTTGCCGGTACCGTTTGCTGTAGACGAAGATATCATGATGATGGCAAGAAAAAGGTAGGTGACTGGCATTATTTGTAAGTAAAGTGTGGCTGAGTCTATCACGCGTTGATCATCTGAAAATAAGCTTGCTAGGGGAGCAGCAAGAAACCAAAGCAATAGGGTACTACTTATCCCCCAGACGCTTGTAAAACGAAAACTAAGTTTAAGTGCTAGGCTCACGCGGCTATATTGACCCGCCCCCCAGTTTTGCCCAACAAATGGACCCATAATTGAAGATATTCCCATGATAACAACAAGAAAAATGGCTTCTATTCTAGAAGCTACGCCGAAACCTGCAACGGATTCGGGGCTATATTGGGCAACAAGCCATGTGGTTATAGCAATAGATATTGGGGCGATCAGGTTTGTACTAATAGCGGGTAGAGCAATACGTAAAATAGCATACCAGTGTTTATATACGTCAGTATAGCAGCTGGACCAGCTTAAAAAACGAAACTTAAAAGCTAAAAAATAGAGTCCGAGAAAAAAGGCTATAGAGTACGAAATGAGTGTTGCAAGAGCGGCGCCTGCCAGCTCCATTCTAGGAAAACCAAATAAGCCAAAGATAAGAATTGGGTCTAAAATGATATTAACCAGTGCAACACTAATCATAACGAAGCTTGGGAGCTTTGTATTGCCAGCTGCTCTAATTGCAGAGTTGCCCACCATTGGAATAACTACAACGAAGCTGCCTAAAAACCAAATATCCATAAACTGATGTATTAAAGGCATTAATGACTTAGGTGCGCCAAGTAATGCGAATATAAGGTCCATTGACTGATAGCCAGAAATTGCAAAAGCAATTGCAATGGTTAGTGCAATAAATAATGATTGTGTTGTGTAAGATCTAACTAGGGCGTGTTCTTTGGCGCCAATAGCGCGCGCTATAACTGAAGATGTTCCGATGCCAATGCCGAAAGCCAAGCTTAATAAAATTGATATGACCGGAATAGTGAACGACATCGCTGTTAGCGGGTCAGTACCGAGTTGCCCAACATAAAAGGTGTCGACGATGTTCATCGACATAATAGATAAAATCCCCCATATCATAGGGGTTGTCATCGAGTATAAGTGTTTACCAACATCGCCTTGGGTTAAATTGTGTTTAATCACTCGGTATTATCATTTATGTCTTGAGGGTTTGTGTTTGTAACAGATGGTTTGCTAGTGTCTTTTTGATGAGTACTATTAGGCTTATCTTGTGCTGTACGTTGCGAGTTTTCTTGTTCAGAAGCAAAATGTAACGACATATTAAATGCTTGTCGTGTAAATTCCAGAACTTTGTTAAATCCTTCGTCAGAGAGTTGTCTTGCTTGATCTTGGGAGCGGTATATATTGATAAACTCACGCTCGCGTTGGTACTGAAGTGGCAAACGCCCAGCGCCCCAGTCATGTAATAACTTCCATGTGTCGGGAGAGTAGGTTCGGCTGTATTTCAAGATAAACGGTATTGGATCATTACGAGCCAGAAGAGCTGAAAGCCTTAAAATTAACTCAAAGGAAAGTGTGGCAGTACCGTTTTCAACGGCTTCAAGTATGGATTGATCTTTTAAACTAATAGCTTCGCTTAATTCATTTATTGTTAATCCAGCGACTTCTCTCATATCTTTTAAAGATTGGCCTGCAGCGACCATTAATTTCAATTGATCTTGAGATTGGATGATTGCTTTTCCTACTTTATAGGACGTACCACCCGTCTTCTTCGCAATTTTGAGCGCGTTTGATGTGACATCACTTACACGACCTAGAAAGTTCGATATTTTTTCTTCTGAGATCCAAGGCTCAGTTTTAGTTTTGCTTTTATCAGGCGCACTTTTGTCTGACGATTTGTCGTCAAGATTTGTTGGTTTGGTGTTTTTGGTACTAGAGGGTGGGTTTGAGTGTGATTTGTCATTGGTCATTAGTTCAATCCCCTACTTAAAACTTCATGGACATTGTTTTGAATGAAGGTTTGGCCTGTAATTTCAGCTTCAAGCCTTTACTTTGGAGCTAAAGGCTTGAAGTTAAAATAGGTAAGAAATTAAGCCGCCTTTGCAGTCAAAACTTCTTGTAATTCAATAAAGTCTAATAAGACTTCAGCGCTTTCTTTTACGACAAAGTCGACTTTATCATCATTATTTTCATCAGTGTTATTTGCTTGTTCTTTTTGAAACTCGCTCCAATCATCGATACTCTTGAAGGCCTCAAGTTTATCAAGTTCTCTACGCTTATTTATGATCGTAAGTTGAGCTTTGTCAAAAGCAGCATTTTCAAACTTACGTTCTTTTTTATTTAATGTTACGCGGTCTTTTGCTCTTTGTGATTCAAGCAATGCAATTTCTTCTAATAAAATATTGTATTCAGGTTGAAGTACAATACGCTGCATATGTTGTTCTATCAGAGTTTGTGCAATATTTTCGACGTAATTTAGGTTTTGAAATTTAGCGGATTCAATTGCATCCCACTTTAAGGCATGTTCTAAAGAGTCTTCACCCACTTTGGTTTTGTCGATTAGCGCTGGCATTACGATGTCAGGAACAACACCTTTATGTTGAGTGCTGGCACCAGAGATACGATAAAATTTAGCTTGTGTGATTTTAAGTTGGCCATGGTTTAAGGGGCGAACAGATTGAACGGTGCCTTTACCAAAGGTTTGCGAGCCCATGATGATACCACGCCCATAATCTTGTATGGCGCCAGCAAAAATTTCAGAAGCTGAAGCACTTAGGCGGTCAACTAAAACCACAAGCGGGCCGTTGTAAACTAGTTCTGGGTCTGGGTCTTCAAGCACTTCAACTCGGTCATTTGCGCTGCGTACTTGTACTGTAGGGCCTTCATGTATAAATAAACCTGTTAAGCGATTCGCTTCATCTAAAGAGCCTCCACCATTGCCTCTAAGGTCTATCACGAGACCATCAATGTTATTTTCAGTTTGAAGTTCATTTAGTAATTTTAGTACATCTCGAGTTGTACTTTTATAGTTAGGATCACCCTGCTGCATTGCTTGAAAGTCAGCATAAAATGTAGGTAAGTCGATTACACCTATTGTGTGCTTTTTCCCGTCTCTTTCTAAAATCACTTTAGAACTGCTAGCGGCTTGATCTTCTAATTTAACTTTATCGCGAATGATCGGAATAATTTCAGTTTCGGTATCTAATTTACTTTCTGTTGGAATAACTTCAAGACGTACTCGAGAATGCTTGTCACCACGAATTAGTTGTACTACTTCGTCTAAGCGCCACCCAATAACATTAACCATTTCCTTGTCACCTTGTGCGACGCCGACAATTCGATCTGCAGGGCTGAGTTGACCTTGCATTTGCGCGGGGCCGCCGGGTACAAGTCTGACTACTTTTGTAAATTCGTTATCAGACTGAAGTACAGCACCAATACCTTCAAGTGAAAGGCTCATATTGATATTAAAATTTTCAGATGTTCTAGGTGAGAAATAGGTTGTGTGTGGGTCGTATACATTTGTAAATGCATTCATATAAATCTGAAAAGCATCTTCGCTTCGTGACTGAAGCGTTCGCTTTAACTGGTTTTCATATCTTTTTATAAGTGTTTCTTGCGCCTCTTTTTCAGATTTACCATCTAGCGTTAATGATAATACAGCGCTTTTTATACGACGTCGCCATACATCATTTAATTCTTCTTCGGTCTTAGGACGTGATGTCTCTGAGCGATCAGTTAGAATATATTCTTCTTTTTGAAAGTTGAGTTTTTCGAAGCCTTTTTTGAGATTTTTAACCTGCAGTCTTAAGCGCGCAATCACGCGTTCCTGGTAGCGGTTGAAAATACGAAAACCGGGTTCTAATTGTCCTGTCTTTAAAGCGTTGTGTAGACGAAAACGATAAGGTTCAAATTCTTGAATATCGGACTCTAATAAATACAGATGCTGACTATCTAGTGAATCGAGATAAAAGTTAAAGGCCTTTTCAGATAACTCTTTATCGATATCTTGTTTCCGATAATGATTCAATAATAAGGATCGAGCAATATGAATACTGGCTTCACGTTGATCCCTCGTTGGTACAAGAGGACTAAATTCGGCAGATAGATCGACTTCTTTCTGGGGGCTAGTGATAGCAAATGCATTCTGAGCAAGGCCAAATGAAAGTAAAGCTACGATTTGTATAAGAAGTAAATATTTTTTTAACGGGTTAATTTTAATCATATGTAAAGGGCTTTGTTATATTAAAAGGTATCGTTATGTTTCAAGACTTTTTTGCTAAAATAAAATATAAGCTGATTTTGATTGTATGTGATTGCTTGCGGCCTAGCTAGTTGTGTCGCTATTAATTATTGTTAATTGCGTAACATCTTGATAACAAATCGTCACAGAAAAGATAAAATTGCCATAGAGGTTGAATATATGGGGGTCCTTAACTAATGTTCTAATTAAGATGTTAACTTAGGCACGTATTATTTGTGTAGCCAGTTTAATGTTAACTTGTTAATTTATATGGGGTAGGTATGTCACTTTTAGACAATATTCAAAATTATTATGAAACCTTAGTTATTGAATCATTGGCAAAACAGATTAAAGGCCAAAATATTGATGAGGATGTATTAACGGACGTTATATGTATAGCGATCAATCACTTGCCGCCACGCTATATAAGGCATGAAGTAGATATGGTCTATTATACCTCCCCAATTGAAATGCAAGAAATTCATGATAAAGCAGATGAAGCAGTTAAAAATGCATTAGCCCACATTAAAAATACCAAACGTTAAAATGTGTATTTTATTCAAATCTACCAAAGAGGTATTTGAAAGCGATTGCAGTGAATTGCACCTACTTAAGCATGCAAACTCGCTATTTTAGCTTTTAATGCTTTTATATAGGATGTGCTAGCGAACCTAAAATTAGAAGTTAAGATTATTGGTGCGCAAGCACACCCCGTAAATCACACGAAATAAGTGGCATTCGTATTTGCAGCGTTTTAGTCTGGTTATTACACTAAGTGTTTCGGTGGAACAATTTAAATGATAACCATTAAAAATACAGTTTTAACATATGGAATTATATCCATATTCTTGCATTGGTTGATGGCGCTGGGGATTTTCTTTTCGTTTGGCCTCGGTCTTTATATGGTTGAATTGAGCTATTACGACGCCTGGTATAAAGGCTCATTGGATTTACATAAAAGTATTGGGATTTCACTCTTAATAATCTTGTGTGTTCGCATAATTTGGCGCTTGATAAATGTTAGCCCAGTTATGCAAGAAGCTAATACTAATTTTGAAAAATTTGAAAAACGTGCAGCCCATTGGATGCATCTTCTTTTATATTCAATGATGGTATTATTAATGTGCAGTGGTTATTTGATTTCTACCGCTGATGGCCGAGGTATCTCGGTGTTTGAGTTTTTTGAAGTTCCCGCTATTGCTGCAATGATAGAAAATCAGGAAGATATCGCAGGAGAGGTACACTTAATTCTAGCATGGTGTTTGATTTGCCTTGTCGCTATGCATTCTCTAGCAGCGATTAAACACCACTTTATTGATAAGGACGATACATTAAAAAAGATGATTGGTTGTAAGAAGTAACTATATTTTTATGATAATAAATGAAAGATTCAAATATAAATTTAAAATTAGGGTAATAATATGAAAAAAGCATTGCTGACAACAATTTTAGCGCTTTCTACTTCTTATGCAGCACTTGCTGAAGCTGCAGATTATAATATTGATGTTAAAGGGGCGCATGCTTCAATTAATTTTAAAATTAAGCACTTAGGCTACAGCTGGTTAACGGGGCGCTTTAATGATTTTTCTGGTGATTTTTCTTATGACCCAGCTATCCCTGAAAAGTCTATGATAAATGTTGAAATTAATACTGCTAGCCTAAATTCAAATCATGCAGAGCGTGATAAACACTTGAGAAGCGATGAGTTTTTAGATGTAAAGAAATACCCGCTAGCCACATTTACAAGCACAGGCTTTAAGGCGACAAGTGATAGTGAAGCAACGATAACAGGTAACTTCACTTTGCATGGCGTAACAAAATCTATTAGCTTTCCTGTGCATAAAATTGGCGAAGGTAAGGATCCTTGGGGGGGGTATCGAGCAGGTTTTTCAGGTGCAACAAGTCTAAAGATGGCTGATTATGGTATCACCACTGACTTAGGGCCAGCATCAACCCATGTTGAATTAGAGCTGAATATTGAAGGAGTTAAGCAGTAGTTTGCTAGCAATTTGATAAATTGCGACGCTATGTAGAACTACATAGCGTCATTTGTTTTTAGTTCTGCTTCCGTTAAGCCCCTAATAAATATTTCGTTGCTGAATCCACTCTGTTTTCTAAGTCTGTAAATTCTTCGATAGTTGGTCCAACTTTTTGATACCAGTCAAGCAGCAATTCATTAAGCTGTGCTTCTCGGCTTTGATGATCGTTAGTAGAAGACATACCTATGGTTAAGCGATTAACTTGAAGTTGCATACGAAGTACTTTATCTTCGTCTGGAGAGTCTAAACCTGCCGCTACTTCACACCCTATACACAAAGATCTTGCTTGTTCCAGATCTACAATCGTATCGTTTTTGAGTGACCCCGCTTTAATAGATATCCACAATCCTTTCAGTGCTGTTTCTATTGGTTTTGGCAGGTTTAATCTAGAAGCGAAAGAGGAATCTAAAGTGCTTTGGTCTTGTTCTACATTATTTTGATTATTTGAATAATAAGCTCTGCAAATAGTTGACTTACGTTGTACTTCTTCCCATTGTAGTAGGACTTGTTTATTTTCCTGTATTGCAATGGCGTGTTTGATTATATTTAACGCTGCCTCATATCTTGTTTGTTGTTGTTCTATTTGATTTCGTGGTAACTCAGGCAGCTGCTTATATTTTTGACGGTATTCTGATAAGCCAGTCGTAAGCTCGTTTAGAGTAAGTTCTGCCACTGAAGAGGCGAAGTTTTCGATTTCATTACAATAGGTTTTAGATTGCTCAATTGAAACTTCAATTTCTTGTTTTCGTTGATTTTTAGCTTCATCGCGACGTGCAAAGATCTGGTCGCAAACATTGCGGTAAGTTTTCCAGATTTCACGGTCTTGCTTGTGGGGTGTAATGCCGATTTTTTGCCAATCTTGTTGAAGTGATTTTGCCTGATTAATGGCTTCGTCCAAGTTATCATGTGCCACTAAGGCTTTTGCTTTTTCAATAATATCATTCTTTAGCGCGACATTAGTGTTGCGCTCAGTATTGAGTCGATCATCAAACTCAGTGAGCAGGTTGTTAAATTGGTTTTGAAGCGCCTTGTTTACTTTAAAATCTACTGGGAAAGCTTCTTTCCACTCAAGACGAGCTTGCCTGTTAATGGTTTCAACCCCCTTCCAGTCAGGATGATCCCAATCATTATTTTGAATAAAATCATTGAGCTGTGAGATTAGTTTTGTGCGTTTTTCAATGTTAGCCTTTTTAAGGGTATTTTGTTCATCAAAAAAGGCTTGGCAAGGTATGTAAGCGCTATCGGATGCAGCTTTAAATCTAAGCCAAAGAGATTGGTCAGAAGCGCCACCGAGTTGCTTCCACTCTTTTTGCATTGACTTTATTTGGTCCGCTTTATCACGAGGTTCTATGTTTAGTTTAACCAATCGCTCCATCGCTTCACAAAGTTCCTGCTGTCGAGGATTTGAGGCATAGCCTTGCCAGTCACGTAATTCATTTAGTTGTTTTACGCGTAAGGTCAATTGGTTATGAAAGGATTCACCTTGTTTAGCACCCATTTGACTAAGCAAGCGTTGTATGTTTTTGTGAATTTTATGAGATAGCTTGATTTGTCTATCTTCGAGGGCTTGATCCATTTGTTCAATTAATATTCTTATTTTGTTCTGAGTAGCTTTAGCATCTTCTGCAAATTGATGTTTTACCTCGGCAGAGTAGCCTAACGCTTCTTTGCAAGTCAGCAGAAGTGACGGGGAAGAATAGGTTTCTGGCCAATCAATTTGATGTAACAGGCGTTTTAAAGCAATAATTTTTTGTTCAAAACTTTTTTGATCTTTAGTCGGTGACTTTATCTCAGTGATAAGCTTTTCGATGTGAGCAATATTTTCATTAAACTTTTTCAGAGCGATGAAGTATTGTCTTAACTCGGTCATTAAAAGTTGATAATGTTTATTCTGGGTTTTGTCGATTTTAACTTGACGGGTAGCTTCTATCCAACGCGTTTCTTGAGTTTTGATTAATGCGTCAAGGGCGGGTATATCGTGGCTAGAGGCTGGAGCTTCACGGAAACGATTTAAAGTACTGGATAACGTAAATAAAGTGGCTTCTTGCTCATCACCACCTGTTTGTATGATCTTTTCATTTTCTTCATGTTGTGTTTTTTCGTTGATCAGTTGTTGTTTCTTTTCGGTACAAATCGCGTTGGCAATATTAAAGCGCTGTTTTTGAGAATTACTAGCGCTTGTTTTAAGTGGCTGCCAGCGAGATATTAAGCTGTCGAACTTTGCTTCATATAATTTACTGCTTTCAGTTCTTGCATGCTCTTCAATTGATTGCAGCAGCTTCTCTAGTGAGTGAGTAAGCTCTTCTTGAGCAAGTTGAACTGCTTTGTGTTTAGCTAGCTTTGCTTTAGCGATATGGTAAACAGATTTATCTTTAGACTTAGAGGCGATAGATAAACGCGTTAGAAGTGGTTCGGACACTATTAGTTCGGCAGCCGCTTGGCGGATTTTATTTGTTTTGCTTAAGGTTGCAATTTCGTATAACGCTTCAGGATCTTCGATCCGGGCAAGTCCGCGAATGAATGTGTCAGGGTTATCAGACTTAATAATCATTTCTGTTAACAGTTTTATGTCGAGAATCAGGTCAAATAAAGTAAGCGATTGGGCATTAGCAAGTTCATACAATCGCTGTTCGATAGCTGGCAATGTATCTGGTTTTGATTTTTTGTGAAGATCAATAAGTTGAGTGCTGTTACTTAATTTTGAAATGACCTTTGTACGTACGCTTAAGTTTAAATCGTTTTGCGCAAGGTTAAGTAGAATTGCTTCGTCAGATTCTAAATTAACATCAAGTGTATCAATGGCTTCAATGCGTATATCTTTATTCTTATTTTGCCATTTAGGTTTGAAAAGTTTTGATAAAAAAGTGGCCATGATGGTTCCTGTGTATCGGTTTTAAATCTCTTGTGAGTAGGTTTTCCATGTCTGCCAAGGCTTAAGTGCCTTGCATGGGTCATTAGGTCTATTTATATAAATAGATCTCATTTCATTAAATGAGATTATTCGAGTTGAGATTAAAGCTAATGGTTTAATCTTCGCTCCAAAAATGCCGTCAAGCAATGATAGGCAAACGCTATAATATGCCCACAGTTTAACGCTGATATCAATATTACGGTATACTTTTGATATGTTTATTTAAAATTAATTTGAGAAGTTGCGCATTTTTTGCGCAGTAACAGGCGATGAAGGTGTTGGAAGAATATATTCGAGTTAAAAAGAAAGCCTTTTCTTTACTCGCAAGACGTGAGCATAGTGTTGAAGAGTTAAGAGTTAAATTGCGACTTAAAAGCGAAAACGAACTTGTATTAGATGAAGTTATCACAGACTTAATGCAAGAAAAAAACCTTAGTGATGAGCGATATGTTGAGATGATGTTTCGTTATCATTTTGGTCGTGGTCAGGGGCCTCGAAAAATACTAAGTTTAATAAGGCAAGCATGTGTACATGATTCTTTATGTCAGCAAGCTTATCGTGAATTTGAAGGAGACTGGTTCGAGTCAGCGGCTAAAGAAAGACAAAAACGGTTTGGAGATTGGGATGGAGACCTGAAAGAAAAAGGTCGTCAAACCCGTTTTTTATCCAGTAGAGGCTTTGAATATGAACACATCGAGTCGACTTTTAGTTCTTAGTTTCTAGCCCAAGGTATTGGTTAATACCTATCTTATATTTAGATGCCGCTTAGCATAATAGATTTGACTTAATTCACGATTAAACTATATAGATAAGATGCATTATTTGGTTTAAAAAGGGTATGAAATGAACAAAAGCATCATCATTCTTTGTCTTCTACTTGTATCAAACAACCTTTCTTCACAAACTAAAGTGACTATTTATGGTGATGATAGCTATCCTCCTTATTCATTTTTAGAAAGTGATCGGCTTACTGGTATTTATACGATCATATTAGAAAGAATATTCTCTCAAATGCCGGATTATGAAGTTGAATTAAAAGGCAGTGATTGGAAGCGTAGTTTGGCCCAAATACAAAGAGGGTTTATTTTTGCTTTATATCCTCCCTATAAAAGAGCCGATAGACCTTATATGGAATTTGAAATCCCAATTTTAGATGAAGAGTTAGTCGTGTATTGTCGAAATGAAGTACTTGAAACTCCTCGCCCCAATTGGCCTGAAGATTATTATGGGCTGACTATCGGTAACAATACAGGTTTTTCAGTCGGTGGTGCTAAGTTTTGGGAAGCCGTTAAACTTGGCAAACTTAAGGTGGAGGAAACAAAAGGTTCGCCAAGAAGCTTACTTAGGCTTATAAATGGGCAAGTTGATTGCTATATGAATGATGCAGTTTCAATCCAATGGGAGCTAAAGAAATTATCAAAGGAAGGGCGCTATGATGGGCTTAGCCTCAAGCAAAGCGCAATTATTAGTCAGGAACAAGGGTATTTAGGTTTTTCAGCCAGTAACTCAAGATATCCCTTTAAAAGCGATTTTAAGAAACAGTATTATAATATTTTACAGAATATGAAAAAAAGTGGTGAAATCGACGCCATTGTAAAAAGGTTTTTTGAATAATAGAAGTCTTAGGTGAATGGAGCAGGCTTAAGTGAGTAACCCCGCTATTTAGTTTTTTATACAGTTTATAGGGTGTGCTTGCGCACCGAGAACTCGATGAAAAACATCATTGGTGCACAAGCACGCCCTATAAAGTTACACTAAATAAGTGTCATTCGTATCTTAGTTGGTTTTACCTCTATCAAAATCGATCGATGATAAAAAATGGGAGTTAATATGCGTCACTGGGTAAGTCAGGCAGTACTTAAGCTCGAGGCTGATTTTCAACGTTCATCCGACACTCACTTGATTAAAATACCCTTACCAGCAATCAAAGATATACATCTTTACGTGAAAGATGAATCAACGCACCCAACAGGTAGCCTAAAGCATCGGCTGGCTCGTTCTTTATTTTTATATGGCTTATGTAACGGCCATATAAAGGAAGGTTCGCATATCATTGAGGCATCTTCTGGCAGTACCGCCGTTTCTGAAGCGTATTTCGCTCAGTTGTTGAACCTTCCTTTTACAGCAGTGGTGCCAGAAGGGACTTCGCAGAAAAAAGTAGATCAAATAACCTTCTATAACGGCAATTGTCACTTTGTAAAAGCGTCTGAAATTTATAAGGAATCTGAAAGGCTGACTAAAGAATATAATGGCCATTATATGGATCAGTTTACGTTTGCAGAACGCGCGACAGATTGGCGAGGCAACAACAACATTGCTGAATCTATATTTACACAAATGAAACTCGAGCCTTATCCAATACCTAGTTCTATTGTGGTTAGCGCTGGAACGGGTGGTACATCAGCAACCATCGGGCGGTTTATTCGATATAAAGGCTATGAAACGGAGTTATGTGTGGCAGACCCTAGTCATTCTGTATTTTATGATTTTTTTCATAAAAAAGATAAAAATCTAACAACAAAAGAGACTTCAAATATTGAAGGCATTGGACGACCAAGAGTGGAGTCTTCATTCGTTAGTTCGGTTGTTGACAGCATGGTGAAGGTTCCTGATGAGGCTGCTTTTGCGACACTTCATTTTTTGACAAAAATTATGAATAGGCGATGTGGGGGATCAACCGGTACCAATTTATACGCTGCTTTTCTTAAAATCGATGAAATGAAAGCTAAAGGTCTTAAGGGTAGTGTCGTATCAATGATCTGTGATTCTGGTGAGCGGTATGTCGACACCTATTACAATAATGATTGGCTTTTAAAGAATGGCTACACAGCCAAAATGCAGCCTTACTCTGATAAGCTGGAAAGTTTTTATAAAACTGGCAAGATGAGTTCGTCCATTTAACTGTATTTATCATTAGGAGGTATTTATGGCTCACTCTACAACGATAAGTGTTAGAGGTTACCATCTAGATGTCTATGGGCACGTTAATAATGCACGTTATTTAGAGTTTCTAGAAGAAGCGCGGTGGCGATTTTTTGCTGAAAGATGCGTTATCAAAGAAATTACCGGCGAACACCTTGGTATGGTTGTTGTGAACATCAACATTAATTATCGTCGTGCTGCTTTAATTCATGAGGAATTGGAAATAACAACAGGGCTAACGCGAGTGGGTAATAAAAGCTTTATTATTCACCAAGTAATCGCTTTAGCTTCAACAGGAGAAGTAATAGCCGATAAAGATGGGACTTATGTTCTTTTTGATAATAAACACGGCAAGAGTGTTGTTCTTGAGGGGAAGTACCGAAATTTACTCGACCTTTTAATTACTTAATACGTATCTGGTATCATTGCATGGAAACCACTCATTGTCATTCCGCTTATGTAAGGGTCGGAACCCATGTTCTTATGACAATATTACGTAAATAACGATTGGCAAAGATAGCTACTTATTTTATTAAGTTCCATTGCATAATGCTGGTTAAAGCACCGTTTACATACTGGAATTGCTTAATCGTGAATCGTTTGTTTTTAATTTCAAAAATACGCACAAGTTCATTTCTCACGCCAGCAGTAGGGAAGTTCTCAACCCAAAGCTCAATATGGTGATTAGACTCGTTCAGTAATACGGTTTCATCAGATTGATAGTGCGAAAAAGAAATGTGTTCTTCAGATAAAAATAGCTCGATATTTTCATGTGTTGTGGTTCTGTTTTCAGAAGAATACATTTCAAAATTAATGGTTAGATCTTTGAAACGTTTTAACCTGATATCTGCGGAAGCGGAGTATTGTTTTTCTTCAGTAAATGGGGCGTTTACTTGCCCTTCGCAACCATAGTATATCGCCTGTCCGCGCCATGAACCTGTCATCTCACTCAACAATATGCTAAATGATTTATGTTGCGACTTAGTTAGTTTCTCTCGGTTTAGTGGCGTATCGTTCGCAAAAGGTGAAGGGCCAAAGCAGTCTGTAGGGCTTATCTTTCGTATTTTTTCTTTTGCCGCTTGGGTGGTGATTTCAATTTGTTCATCAAAAGCTTCAGAGCCTTTAATGTTGCTTATTGTAATGCTTTTTGGCGATAAATTTTCATAACTATTTAAAGGCTGAAGCTCAACCTCTTCTACTCTATGAGATGCTTCAGTGGGTCGCTCATCGCCATAATGAATGTTTCCATTTTCATCCACCCATTTATATAGGTCGGCAGAAATTACGGATGATGAGTAAAGAATAATTATGATTATTAACGTACTAGTTTTAATTTTAAATTCTCCATACTTCATTGTTATCTAATACACAAAATACAATTTGTAATGAGTAATATGAGACTTTTACATGATCGCAAATTGCATAAAAAGTATGGATTTAGGCCTCTTACATAAACGGCATGACACCGAGAGTTTTAATGCAAAGGTCTCAATATAACTAAAAGTTAAGAATATAAGTCAGGCAAAAGCAGTGCTCCCACTCATTTCTCCAAACCGTATTAAGCGGCTAGTTTTAACGGCAGCCTGTCGGTGAAATACAGAAGCCTGATACTCAGGGTCTGTCACCATTTCTAAAAATGCGGAAGCACTTGGGTAGCTGGCGATAAATGCAGTATCCCATTGTTCATCTTGAGGGCCTATTAAGATATTTTCAGGTCGGCCCCTCCAAATAATACGACCACCCACCCTCGAAAATATTAATGCAGAGGCTTCACCGTAGCGACGGTAGGCTTCAACACCTGTAATAGAATTTTCATCAGGGTAATTAGCAGAGGTTTGAAATTGAATAAGATTAAGCATCATAATTGGTGTATCTCGAGGTAGCTTTTTAAAGGCTAAAAACTGCTCAGAAGTAGGATCAATGTAACAAGTCATAAAAATCTCTAAGTAGGAAATTAATATCATTATCACTTAAGATTAGATGAGGTTTTCTCATCTTGAAAGTTACGGTCAGAAAAGTATTATCACTATATAACTGGGCTTCAATATATTAAACTTGAAACTATAGGCAAGATCGGAAAAAGCATGAAAAATATTATTTCACCCTGTGTAAGAAATTGTTGCTTAAATGATCAAGATATTTGTCTTGGGTGCTTCCGAAGCTTGGAAGAAATTCGGCATTGGAATGCGTCGTCTGATGAAGCTAAAATTAAAGTGCTAGCGTTAACGCAAGCACGACAAAAAACGTATAAGCTTAAGTTTAGATTTAATGACACTTGGCTTAAATAAACAAAACCCTAAAGGCACAAGGCTAAAAAGAGCTTAGGAGTCAAATTGTTGATAGAGTGTGCTCTGCGCACCAAAGCTAGGCCGTTGGCTTCGAAAACGTTTGAATCGCTAAGCTTGGTATATCAGTAATAATGCTACCAACGCCCATTTCGTTTAGTTCTCTCATTCTTTCTAAGTCGTTTACTGTCCAGCAGGACACATGAAGGCCCGCCTCATTTGCCCGTCTAATGTTATTTTCACTAGCGATTTTAAGGCTAATAGCTAACATTTTACATTTTAGACTCTTAGCCGTTTTTACTGGGTCTAAAAATGGTAATTCAGCGACATAACCCGTAGCGATGTCAGGGTTTAAAAGGCTCATCTGTTTAAGAAACCAGCGGTTAGAAGAGGTGACAGTAACAAGCTTTATTAAATTATTCTCTAGAATAAAGAGATGCAAGTGATGAATAAGAATGCCGAGCCTAGAACGGCTGTCACTCTTAACTTCAAACTGCCAATGTGATGTAAGAGGTGCTGAGTTAACAACCGTTTGTAAGTTCGGTATTAAGCATTGGGTCGGCCAGTTAGGCATACTGAGACGGGCATCTAAAGTTTTAAGGTGATGATATGGGAAGCTTCCAAGTTTGCCTCGTTGGCCTGTTGTTCTTTTTAGGCTAGAATCATGAAAAACCATTAGCTCATGGTCCGCTGATAATTGAATGTCTAATTCAAAATATTGGCAACCATGCTGTTGGGCATGCACGAAACCTTCAACTGTATTTTCAGGCGCTTCATTTCGAGCCCCTCGATGACCAACAATCATCATACTCAAAGCACCTTCCTTAAAGCTCTAAACATTAATCTTAACTGTTTTGCATTTCAGAGGCATTGTGTTTTGCTTCAATAAACTGAACATGCGGTACATAAATCAGATCAGCTATTTTTCTGATTAAGTGCTCTTCATAGCGATCAAGTCTTCCATCGGCAAAAGCAACTCGCCACATAGCATGGATTAGCTGATATTTTTGTTTTTCGGAGTAGTGTTCGTTTATCACGGACGTATATTCATAGAGCGAAGTAGAATTACTGGCGACTTCTTTGGCCTGTGCGATTAAAGTTTCATGTTCTTCTTGAGCAATACCAAAGGTTTTAATTGCCAATTTAACAATTTCTTCGAGCTCTACCGTGTCATTGTCGTGATCAGATTTAGCAACTTCGATCAGCAAAGCCAAACTCGCAAGTACAATGCTGTGTGAGTTTGAACTTTGGCTGTCTTGTTTAGACACATCTTCAAAAAAAGAGAGAATGCGTTTTATCAAGCGACGTGCTCCTTTAATAGTGTTTCAAGTGCTTCTTGGTCAACTGCAAACTTTCTGATTCCTTCAGCCAGTTTTTCAGTCGCCATCGCATCTTGGTTAAATTCCCATCGGTATCGTTGTTCCGTCATACTCGCTTCAGGTGTTTCAAAGCTTGTCGCAGGTAATAATTGCTGTGTTAATGTGCCTTCATCATCAGCAAGTTTGGCCAATAAATCTGGGCTAATAGTTAACCTATCACAACCTGCCAGTTGTTCAATTTCGCCCGTGTTACGAAAGCTTGCACCCATGACAACGGTCTTGTAACCAGACTGTTTATAAAAATTGTATATTTTTGACACAGAAACAACACCGGGGTCTTCTGCGGAAGTGTAGTCAGTTTTGCCTGTGCTTGCTTTATACCAATCTAAAATTCGACCTACAAAAGGTGAGATTAAGAAAGCACCTGCTTCTGCAGCGGCAACAGCTTGTGTAAAACTAAATAATAAGGTTAAGTTACACTGGATACCTAATAATTCTAGTTGCTTAGCGGCTTGAATACCTTCCCATGTTGAAGCTATTTTAATAAGAACTCTGTCTTTTTGTATGCCTAATTGAGCGTATAATTCAATAAGCTGCCTTGCTTTATCGACAGTTGCTTGCGTATTAAAGGATAAGCGTGCATCAACTTCAGTAGAAACACGACCAGGAACGTATTTAAGAATTTCTTTACCAATCGCAACGGCTAAATAATCAGAAGCTTTTGCAAGCATCTCTTTTTCATGACTACCCTGATCCCTACCGTAACTCATTGCTTGCGCTAGCAAAGGTTGATACTGCTCCATTGATGCAGCTTTTAACAATAATGAGGGGTTTGTCGTCGCATCTTCAGGTTGCCACAGTTTGATGGCTTCAAAATCACCGGTATCTGCAACAACAGTAGTCATTGTTTTTAATTGTTCTAATTTATTTGTCATGTAACTCTTCTTAATAAAAAATAATGGATATTTGAAAAGAATAGCGCATAAATGAACATCTGGCTTGATGGATTGTGTGATCAAACGCAAGTCGTTGGGATATTGCTACGTTATTAAAGAAACTTGTCCTATATCTTTTCAGGTACAAGCTTGAGTGCAGCTTCAACTACGCTTCCGTTAGCGCCAGGTTTATGGGCATTTTCACTGATAAAACGCCTAAATTGTTTGCCGCCGGGCTGCGCATGAAAAATACCTAATATATGACGCGTAATATAATTAAGTCGCTGGCCCTTACTTAATTGATCTTCAATATACGGAAGCATCAAGCGTACAATATCATGTCGAGTTTGACTTACTGCTTCAGAGTCTTTGTATACGTCTTTGTCGATATGAGAAAGCAACCAAGGGTTTTGGTAAGCTTCACGGCCCACCATTACACCATCAACATGTTGAAGGTGTGTTTGAATCTCATCAAGCGTTTTAATGCCGCCATTAATGATTATTTCAAGTTCGGAAAATTGACTTTTTAAGTCATAAACACGGTCATAGATTAAGGGTGGAATATCTCTATTTTCTTTAGGGCTTAATCCCTGAAGGATTGCTTTTCTCGCGTGGACGATAAAAGTAGCGCAACCAGATTTTTTGACTTCATCCACAAACCCAAACAAAAATTCAGGGCTATCTAGTTCATCAATACCAATACGGTGCTTAACCGTGACGGGAAGCGATGTAGCTGCTGACATTTCACTTAAGCACTCATTAACCAGACTTGCATGCCCCATCAAACAAGCACCAATCATGTTGTTTTGCACGCGGTCACTTGGGCAGCCTACGTTTAAGTTCACCTCATTGTAACCATAGTTTTCAGCCATTTTACAGCATAAAGCGAGTTCTTTGGCGTTACTGCCGCCAAGTTGTAGTGCTACAGGCTGTTCCTCAACGTTGTATTGCAAATGCCGCTGCTTATCGCCATGAATCAATGCGCCACTGGTCACCATTTCTGAATAGAGTAGGGTATGCCGACTAATTAAGCGGGCAAAATAACGGTAATGTCTATCTGTCCATTCCATCATTGGTGCGACGGAGAATTTTCTAGAAAAATCTATTTGTTTATTATCAGTAGGGTAACGCGATGTATTGATGTGATTCATAAGGTAGGTTGTTGGCTATTTAGAAAAGTTGATTTAACAAAAGTACAAAGACATGTATATCGAACATATTTTATCAGGGGGCTTAGCAACGGGCAATATACTCTTTAATAACTAACTTAATTGCTAGAGTGATAATTACAGACGCTCGAGCTTAAGTTAGGGTAAAGCTAAGAGAAGGGCTGTCTTTAGAAATATTGTTATTGATTGAGGGCGAAATTGTGAGTGCGCATACCCGTGATTTGAAGGAATCTGCTGAAAGGGCCAAACGAATAATGGCATTTACGACCGCCAGCCATCGAGTGCTAACTTTACTATCTAGTGAAATTATATACTCAGTTAAATTTCACGCAGTCAAAATGCGGATTTTGATTGATGGCGCACATCGTTGAAATGTGCGACAGCGCGATGGCTTCAGAGGACAGATTCTCCATTAAAAGCTTGACGCATTCATCACGCTCATCGTTCAGAATGGTATCTTGTGCGATTCCGGTTATTTCATCACCCGTCTTCAACTTAAGTACCACCTTAAGGTGGTACATGCAGGCAATTTCAATGAAGTCATGTTGGTCACAAGCGATCATTTTCGTCTCCCTCTTGTATACATCAGAATACGCCGACTTTTCATTAGAAGAATAGCCGAAGCATTGAGACAATGATATTAAAACGTATTTTCCAGTAATACTTCGCTCAAAGGTAGTTGCCCGCCTCTACTGTGAGCCGTTTTGGCTGCCTTGCCCATTACGATAATCATCCCGACTAGATGATCTTTGGGTAGTTTAATCAGGTCTGCCACGGCGGCATGATCAAATCCAACCATAGGGCAAGTATCGTAGCCTAATGCTTTGGCACTTAGCATTAATGTTTGTGCGGCCATACCGCAAGAGCGCATACATTCGTCTCTTTGCATTTGTGGCTTGTCGCGGTAGAAATCTTGCAGCATCGGCACCAACATGTTTTTTGTATTCTCATCGGCATTGGCCCAATACCGTTCGGGTCTGTCGCTCCATGCTTGGGTGTCGGCGCATAGGACGATTAACTCTGAAGCATCTTCAATTTGTTGTTGTCCCCAAGCAGCCTCTTTTATTTGTTGTTTTAGATGGCTTTCTTTTACACGTACAAAACGCCAGTGTTGAATATTGTATGAAGTAGGGGAAAGAAGCACAGACTCCATTATTTGAGTGAAATCATTTTCAGGAATTTTCGCCTGAGCATCAAAATGTTTGATCGCACGACGTTCTTTTATTGCAGTAAACAGTTCCATATTAGAATCCTTTAGTAAATTAGTGTTCAAATGTCACAACCCTTATATGATGTTAGGTAATGACTTAAGATGATGACTAGCTTAAAGCGTTTCTAAATGAATGATAATAACCTGTTTTAGAAAATAATTGTTGAGTTTAAGTAAACCATTGAGTTTGAAACCATCACTTATCGCTCCCAATAGGGCTCGTCACCCCCTAGGTACTCAATTGCATAGTCCAAAAACGCTCTTACTTTTGCCGGCATGTATTGTCTCTCTAGAAATACGGCATAAATACTTTGTTCAAACATCTCATAATCTGTAAACAATGGGATAAGTCTGCCTGCCTTGATATCTGTGCTGGCAACAAAGGTGGGGAGCCTTCCAATCCCTATGCCTTGTAACAAGGCTTCTTGTAGCGCTTCACTATTATTTACTTGATAATTTCCTTTGATTTCAATCGCTTCTGAAAGCTCTTTTTTGTTAAAGATCCATTCTTTCAGGTCACGTGAGTAAGAGAATAAAATACAATTATGTTGCTTAAGATCTGCTAGTTTTTGTGGGTAACCCTGACGTTCAAGGTATTCCGGTGATGCACATAATACGCTACGTAAAGGTGCAAGTTTACGTGCGATCAAGCTAGAGTCAGGAAGGTTCCCTGAACGAATGGCAACATCAAAACCGGCACCAACCAAGTCTACAACTTCGTCACTCATCACCATATCAATGCTTATTTTAGGGTAACGTTTCAGAAAGGCTGGAATAAACGGGGCGATGTGTAAGCGACCAAAAGACATCGGCGTATTGATGCGTAAACGGCCTTGAGGTTCGCCTTGTAACTGAGCAACGGCATCTTCCGCGTCTTTGGCCGCACTGTTAGCAATGGCCGCATGTTCATAAAAATGCTCACCTGCTTCTGTCAGACTAATTTTTCGCGTGGTGCGATGTAGTAATTTAACCTCGAGATTTTGCTCAAGTTGGTTAATGCGTTTACTCACTGCAGACTTAGATATACCGAGCACTTTTGCTGCAGAGGAAAACCCTCCGCGTTCAACCACCGCGACAAAAACTGGAATTGCGCTAAACCCATCCATAAAGACCTTCTTATCATTAATTGATGATGTACGATGACAATTAACTTAAAATTCATCGTAAACTTTTGATCAACAGTGATTATCTTTAAGAGGGGATTATCTGTCAAATAGAAACTAGCTATGATGTTGTTCAGGGTATCGAACACGTGAACGTGTTTGATAAGGAAGAAAATGAAAAGGCTGGCAGTTGTATGTTAGCGTTACTGTTAAAAAAGAGAGGCGTAATGGAATTCATCATGAAGTTAAGGGATAAGAAACTGGTGCAAGGTAGTAATTTTCATGTACATGCCTTGATGCTTATTATCATGATATTGGTGGCAGGTTCTTTTCCCGTTGCAGGACTGATTACCGACGCCCTAGCGCCAGAGTTGATGATGTTCGTGCGTTTCCTCTTGGCAGCTTTATTGTTTGCGCCATTTGTTTTTCTTAAAAATGGTTGGCATATCCCTACAATAGATCGATTACTTGCTTACGCGCTGATCAGTATTCCTTTGGTTATATTTTTCTGGTGCATGTTTGAAAGCCTTCGATATACAAGTGTTATTAATACTGGTGCGTTATATACGATAGTGCCGGCCATCACCGCAGTGTTTGCTTATATCATCAACCATGACCTCACCAATCGGCGTCGTAAATTGGGTTTGTTGGTTGGTACTGTCGGTGCTTTGTGGATAGTCTTTCGAGGTGACTTGGATGCGCTTATTAATCTTGAGCTAAATTATGGCGACTTAATTTTTCTCACAGGTTGTTTATTTATGGGTATTTATAACCCACTAATAAAACGCTTTTATCGAAGTGAACCAATGGAAGTTATGACTTTCTGGGTCATACTTATAGGTGCACTTTGGTTGTTGATATTGTCTTTTAATCGTCTAGACCAAATTGTCTGGCAAAATATTGAAATGAAAGTGTATGCAGGCCTTTTATATCTGTCGGTTTTCACTACATTAGGTAGCTTTTTTGTACTGCAGTATTCAACGATAAAACTCGGCGCAACCAAGGTCGCCGCTTACGGTTTTCTCACACCTGTTTTTGTGATTATCTTGAGTATTACGGTTGGACTCGAAGTATTTGAATGGATGACCTTGCCGGGCATTTGTTTGGTATTGTTATCAATGTTTATGATTCAGAAAGCTTGAGCAGTTATCTAGCTTGTAGCCTAGCAGATTTTATTTCAAATCAAACTTAAAAGCGTACTTTTTAAAGTGAGTTATCTCTTAAAACTAATACTGGTCGGAGAGCTCTATTTTATTTAGCGGGCTAATTGTTCCTAGGCGTTCCAGCTTAGCCGCGAGACGGCAAACTAAACTTATTATAAGGTCTGAACTTTCAAGCGAAGCTGCAGTCATACTATTACAATTTCCCGTGAGGGGGAGCTAATAAAAATTAGCAAGTATCAACATTGAGCAGGAAGTCATGACAAATAAAATTGAGGTAAAGAACTCCACGCAATCTCTATTTGAATCACTCTTGATTATGGCTGCAGTGGTTGAGGCGAGGGATGCATATACGGGAGGTCACTTATGGCGGGTTTCTCAGTTCTCTAGAATTCTAGCGCTTGAGTTAGGTTTATCTCTGCAAGATTCACTTGAAATTAGCTTGGGTGGATTTTTACATGACCTTGGTAAAATCGGTATCCCTGACGCCATCCTAAATAAGAAAGGGAAGCTAACTGAATATGAGTATGAGGTTATTAAGACACACCCAGATATTGGAGCAAAGTTGATTGAGCTTCACCCCTTGAGCCATTTTGCAATAGAGGCGATTAGTTACCACCACGAAAGACCCGATGGTATGGGTTATCCGAATGGGCTTAAAAAAGAAAAAATCCCACTGGTAGCTAGAATTGTGGGTATCTGTGATGCCTTTGATGCAATGACAAGTACCCGTCCTTACCGTGAAGGAATGCCAATAGAAAAAGCACTTGCTATTCTTCAAGAAAATCGTGGAAGCCAGTTTTGTGAAGAGTCTATTGATGCTTTTATCGCGTTAGCTAATAGAAACGAGATTCAGCATATTGTAGGCCATTCAGAGCTGGGTATACCATTACAAAACTGTCCGGTATGTGGCCCAACCATGGTGATACCTCACAATGCAAAGTCTGGAGACCATATTGCTTGTCCTTCTTGTACAGGCTTGGCTGAATTAATCCCGAATCAGGGAGGTCTTATTGCTAAAGCATTTGGGTATGCCGCAAGCCCCGCGTTAACAGCACCCAAAGCAGACGAGGGTTTTATTACGTTATGGGTCGCTAATATGCTGACGGAATGGCAAACAGAGCTAACTTAAAAATTAGAACTTAGCCTCAAATTATCTGCGTCGGTTATTTTTTCATAATTTAAATATAGAGTATATATAAGGCTTATTCCTTTTGTAGGTTTCTGAGAGCATTGGGGTGAAATATTGTTGACATCGCATAAGGGTGTATATACACTCAATTTCTCGTTTATAGGGTTTAAGTATGAAACACAGTGTAAATAATATTTCTAACTGTACAAATATGAAGCTTCGTAAGGCAACTAGATTGGTGACACAGGCATATGATGTTGCTATGCAATCAACTGGTATTAAATCTACTCAGTTTACTTTGATAGCTACTGTGAATGCCTTGGGAAGCCCTGCCATTACCAAACTGGCAGAAGTAATGGTAATGGATAGAACAACATTATCTCGTAATCTTAAACCTCTTATAAATAAAGGGCTCGTTATTGTAGGTTCAGAGCAAGATCAACGTATTAGGAAAATTAGTTTAACGCCAGAAGGTAAGACTCTGGTAAGTGAAGCAATGCCTCAATGGCAACAAATCCAAGACACCATTGTTTCCAGAATGGGCGAGGAGAGGTGGAGTCAGTTCCTCGTGAGTCTAGAAGTTGTGGTTGAGGTTATGAGATCGGTCGATTAGTATATTTTTTAAATATATAGGTGTATATGCACTTATTTTCAATTAAGAATAATGGAGATTTAACGATGGGCAATTACATTGAAACTAGACATATAAAAAATTACCAAATACCACGAGCGTGGGTTCAATATATAGATACAACCGTATTTAAACGCGCGTCAGTATTAGCGCTAATAATTGGTTTTATGTTGACTTTGGGTAATCAGACAGAGGCAGTTTTTGGGGTAGGTAGTTTTGTAAAACTGCAGTTGATATTAGCTTTCACCACACCTTTTATTGTAATCACTCTCTCTCAGTTGGGAGCGATACATCAGGCTAATATCGATCTAATTGAAGGTGGGTTAATTTTAAAATCAGAAACTTTTATCACATCAATCTCAACACACAATATACCTGCTCGAGCGTTGATCATTAGCATGATAGTCGGTGGCGTAAGTAGTTTAATTATTCTAACAAATACTGTGCTGCTTACTGGAGGACTTGAAAATACGCCTTGGCCCCAATTAGCCCAGTCGTATGTATTACCATTTATTTTTGGAGCGCTCTCTCAAGCACTCACTTATCGAAGAAGTATAACTAAGTAAAAACATTACTAATTCAACCACGAATTTAAAACGGAGATAATTTAATGAATACCACATATATTCAAGCGTCAAATGATCAGATAAAGACAGCTGAAGGGCAGGGGCATCTACTACCAACAAAAAATATAAAGCTTAAAAATGAAGGTATAAAAATTCGATTTTCTGAAATGGGAGACCCTTCTAACCCCGCTGTTATTTTGCTCCATGGCGTACCAGAAAATCTTCAAGCTTGGTATGCCGTAGCGCCACTTTTAGTAGAGAAATATCATGTGCTTGCGTTGGATTGGCCCGGTTTTGGTGGGAGTGAATCTCTGGCATCCACTGAATTATACAATTCAAGGTATTTTGCAGATGTGCTGGTGGATTTTATGGATACGCTCGACATTTCCAAAGCAAATATAGTTGGAACAGACATAGGGCTACTTCCAGCATTTTTAGTAGGATTAAAACATCCAGATAGGGTGTTAAAGCTAGCCGTTATGGATGGTATTCCTTTTTTTCGACCGGAATATGCGTCGTGGGAACTTAGAAGTTTTGCTAAGAAGGGCTCGATACTAGGTAAAGCCTTAGTGAATTGGTTTCCAAGCATATCTTCCAAAATTGCACGTGCAAAAGGTTTTTATCGCGGGAATTCTATTCCAAAAGAGATACGTCAAGCGTTTGCTGATGACGGTAAGAGCAAAACAAACCAAAAGGCATTCTTGTCGTATTTTCAGAATTTTCATATAAGCCAAACTTATTTTGAAAAGCATGTAGCAGAATTAACAACACCAGTTTTAGTCATTTGGGGTACGCATGACCGTTTTATTGATAAGAAGCTAGCGCATGAAATAGCAATTACGGTCCCTAATGCCAAATTGAAACTTATTGAGAAAGCCGGGCATTACGTTCACATGGACAAACCGAATGAGTTGACTCGTATTGTGTCTGATTTTGTCGGATAAAAAGTTAATATCAACGCTGGTGGATGATGAATGCTCGAAAGAAAATAAAACTGATAGATGGGCGCTTATAACGGGTAGATTCAGGGAGGGAAAATAGCCTGTCTTAATATACTGCTTTAGAACAGATATTATGTTTTCCATTAGTGGATAAATGGTGGCATTAAAAATGCTTTTAACAAACAACCTCAAGATTTAGGAGTAGTGTATGTTATCGGTATCAAACCTTAGTAGTGAGTCGGTAGGTTTATTACAAGTTCGTGGTCGGACTGATCAACAGATCGTTGATTTTGCCGCCTTGTTAGAAAAGGCGAAGAGTCAGTTAGAACAAGACGTATCTGCAAAAGATGTATTATCAGGATTAACGGCAGAAGACCTCCAAATGGTGCAAAAGTCGGTAGGATTAGTAGATAGCATTAATGTTGATTTACTCAGCAATGAAGCTGCGATCAACTTATTAGCGCAACCGGATAAAACGGGTATGGTTGACCTAAATAACGATGGTATAGTCGAGATTGGTGCAGCCAAAATGCTAACATTTCCTCCTGTAAATGCCCCTGTATCGGTTCAACGAGCCTGGGATGAAGCAACCGAAGGGATGTCTGAAGAAGACAAAATGATTATGCAGCTGCATATGCATACGATGACTTATGGAATAAATATTGAGGGCGTACCAACAAAACAAACACTATCACCCGAAGACCAATGGAGTAGCCAGGGTATCGAACAGCTCTTCGAAAACTTGAGGTCAGCATTAGAGTTTTCAGTCTCTTTAGATGGCTGGGATCGGTTCAGTTTAGTCAAAAATGATTTTTTTGATAAGTTTGAAAAAGCATTGGAAGGGGGTGGGGGCGCTGACCAGTCACTTACGGAAAACAGTATGATAACGTGACCTTTCTTTTAACGTGATGGCAATATTGTCGACTCTGATGTCTAAGCCGACAAATATAATGTACTAATGTCCCTTTGTAATGACCACTTATGGCCGGCATAAGGGGGGGCAGAACTTGCCACATCGATTAAACCAGACAAGCTCATCCTCAGCACTTACAGTGCTAATGGCATATACCAAGTACTAATCGTTTAATGATGTAAACCTAGTGTCATATTGATTAGCATCTGATTATTGGTGAATAGGAGCCCTTAATGAAAAATCTTGAAGCAGAGCTTAAATTGACCACTCGTTTTGATTCCAAGCTATACATTCATTTAAAGTAACACCGCTACCACCGAAAATATCCAATGCACTTCCAATGGTAAGATCAACTTTATTTTTAGATAGTAACTTTACAAGTTCAAGGTCTTTTAGTGATCTGGCCCCGCCTGCATAGGTAATAGGAATAGTTGTAATGTCTCCGAGTAAAGCGACAAGCTCTTGGTCAATTCCAGACTGCAAACCTTCTACATCGGCAGCATGAATTAAAAACTCCGAACAATGATTGGCTAGCTCGTTTATAGTTTTTTGATTTATTTGAGTTTCAGTAATGGTTTGCCAGCGATCGGTTGCTATGTTCCAACCTGAGTCTGTGCGTCGGCAGCTAAGGTCGAGCACAAGACGGTCAACGCCTGTTTCTTGTTTAATTGCTTCAAGCCTTTCAGTAGAAAGCTGGCCGTTTTCAAATAAAAAAGAGGTTACAATAACATGGGAAGCGCCAGCTTCTAGGTACATAGACGCATTTTTGTTATTAACCCCGCCACCAAATTGTAAGCCATTCGGCCATGCAGCTAGTGCATTAAGTGCTTCTTGTTGGTTGCCTGGGCCTAATGCGATCACATGTCCACCCGTTAATGCGTTGGTTTTATATAGTTGAGCATAGTGGGCAGCATCATAAGAGCTCACAAAGTTTATATCTGCTCCTTGGTCGTTGAGACTTCCGCCTACAATTTGTTTAACTTTACCTTGGTGTAAATCGATACAGGGACGAAATTGAGTCAAATTAACCTCTACACAGCGTTTTAATTTATTGAAATGGCGGTATTTAAACGCAATATTATAGCGAAATTTGTTGAGAATGAGGAGGTATGGCCTTATGTATTTATGAATTAGTGTTCAATATATTGAGGTAAGATAAATTTTCTCTTGAGCTAATACCTGTGTGAAAGGCTTGACGATAAACTCACTAACAGCTCTTTAAATGCTATTCAATATTTAATAAAAGCACGACTTGGAGCATGTTGGATTTTCAACGTAATTGACAGTTCTATTAAAGATTTTTTTGTGAATATCTCTTCAAAATACAACTTAAAATAAACATATCATAAGAATATAGCTATATTTAAATGATAGTTCATTGAGGTTTTAATATGACAACAACGTTAAAAACATACACGCCTATTGATGGCTCTCTCTATATTGAGCGCAAATACGCAGACACAAATCAGATCAATAAGACTTTAGAACTTGCAGAGACTGCACAAAAAAGTTGGAAGACAACTTCGTTGCTAGAAAGAAAAAGACTGTGTTCTAAAGCTGTAGAGGCATTTGTTGGACTTAAAGAACAAATCGCAGAGGAGTTGTGTTGGCAAATGGGACGTCCTATTCGCTACGCTGAAGGTGAAGTAACGAGCTTTGCAGCAAGATCAAACTATATGATTTCTATTGCGGATGATGCATTAGCGCCTGTGAGTGTGAGTGAAAAAGAAGGGTTTGATCGTTATATTAAACGTGAACCTGTCGGGGTGGTACTAGTTGTTGCTCCTTGGAACTATCCACTCCACACACCTGTTAATGCCATTATTCCCGCTTTATTGGCGGGTAATACCGTTATTCTTAAACACTCTTCTCAAACGCCTTTATGTGCAGAAAGAATTGTAGAAGCATTTGAGCTGGCAGGACTTCCAGCTGGGGTGATACAGTATTTGCATATGGATCATAACAGTACTGAATCGTTGATTAAGTCTAAGGAAATTTCAGGTGTGGCGTTTACTGGTTCGGTATCGGCAGGTGAAAAAATTGAACACGCTGCAGCGGGTCGATTTATCGGCGTTGGTCTTGAATTAGGTGGGAAAGATCCTGCTTATGTTCGAGGTGATGCAGATGTAGATTACTCCGTTGAGAATACTGTAGATGGCGCTTTTTTCAACTCAGGTCAATCCTGCTGTGGTATTGAGCGAATTTATGTTCACGAATCAATTTATGATGAATTTGTATCAAAGTTTGTAACGTTGGTTAAGCAATATAAGTTAGGGCGCTCAGATGATATTGAAACAACCTTAGGACCATTAGTGCGTGATAGTGCGGCAGAGTTTGTTAGAGGCCAAATATTAGAAGCGACTCAACAAGGTGCTACGCCCCAGATAGACCCTTATAGTTTTAGCCTCAATAAAAAAGGTTCTGCTTACATGGCGCCGCAAGTCTTAACGGATGTGAACCACACAATGCGAGTAATGGTAGAAGAAAGTTTTGGTCCAGTCGTTGGAATTATGAAAGTTAGTTCTGATGAGGAAGCCGTTAATCTGATGAATGATAGTGAATTTGGTCTTAGTGCATCAATATTTACCTCCGATATAGAAAAAGCGGTTGAACTGGGTGACCAAATAGAAACGGGTACTTTTTTTGTGAATCGATGTGACTTTCTTGACCCTGAACTTGCATGGACTGGCGTTAAGAATACCGGGCGGGGTTGTACACTTTCGTCGCAAGGCTTTAACGCCTTCACACGTTTAAAATCATTCCATATAAAAACTGATATTTCATAGGTGTTTTATGACAGATCTTACGGCAAGCTGGAATTACCCAAATAGTATTTACACTGGGGCAGGGCGCATAAATGAATTACCGATAGCATGTAAAAACTTGGGTATCACGACGCCACTTATCATTACTGATCCAGGTTTATCTGCATTACCAATGGTATTAAATGCACGTAAATCATGTAATGAGGCAGGGTTGCCTTGTGATGTATTTAGCGATATTCAGAGTAATCCAACAGGTCAAAATGTTGATGATGGTGTACAAGCTTATAAAGCGGGTAAACATGATGGAGTAATAGCTTTTGGAGGCGGGTCTGCATTAGATGCAGCGAAGGCGGTTGCTTTAATGGTAGGGCAAACGCGTCCACTTTGGGATTTTGAAGACGTTGGTGATAACTGGTTGCGTGTGAATGAACAAGGGCTTGCGCCGATTATTGCTGTGCCGACCACGGCGGGAACCGGTTCAGAAGTAGGGCGCGCTTCAGTAATAATGGATGTAGACAATAAAGTGAAAAAAATTATTTTTCACCCAAAAATGTTACCACAATTAGTGATACTTGACCCTGAATTAACCATAGGCTTACCTGCCCATATAACAGCCGCCACGGGCATGGATGCACTTTCACATTGTTTAGAAGCATTATGTTCGCCTTACTTTCACCCAATGGCTGAAGGAATTGCTGTAGAAGGCATTCGTTTAGTTAAAGAGTATTTACCTCGAGCTGTCAAAGACGGGCAAGATTTAGAAGCACGAACCCAAATGTTGGTTGCTTCAACGATGGGAGCAACGGCTTTTCAAAAAGGTTTAGGTGCAATGCACGCCATAGCGCATACCTTAGGGGCACTTTATGGGGCGCACCATGGCTTACTCAATGCTATTTTAATGCCTTATGTATTAAAAGAAAATCGAGATGAAATCGAAGAAAAAATTGAAAGGTTAGCACGCTATATCGGATTGGGAGATAGTAGTTTTGATGGCTTCATGTATTGGGTGTTTGAAATGCGACGAAACCTTAATATTCCTCATGATCTAAGCTCACTTAATATAGATGACTCCGAAGCAACGTTGGTCGGTATTATGTCGGCGAAAGACCCATCGGCAGGGGGGAATCCAACTTTATTTTCAGCTGAAAAATATTCAGAGATCTTTGTTTTAGCGGTAAATGGTTGTTAGGCATGCTTAATCAGCCTTCTAATTTGTATTAGAAAGCATGTTTAGATTTGTTTCGTAAATTCAATTTATAATATATATAGATCCCACGGGGCGTGATCTTCCGAGACCTTTCCTATCACGTAATATTCTATATCGGTACGTTGTTTTAATTGATCGTAGGCTTGGCTGTTCAAACCGGCTAAAAGCCCGCCAGAGGTTTGTGGGTCAAACAAAAGTGGAAAGTTAGAGTGATTGTAGACTGTGTCAGAAACGGATAAGGATTTTACAATTTCAAGGTTGTGTGGGTACAAAGAGCTTCGGATATTTTTCTGTGTGAGTGCTTTTGCGCCCATTAGTAAGGGCACTTGATCGATATGTATCTCCGCAGTACATTGACTCGCTTCCAGCATTTCACATAAATGACCAACCAGGCCAAACCCTGTGATATCAGTACAAGCTTCTACATTAATATCAGAGAAAACATCTGCAGCATGCTGATTACTGATTAACATGCTGTCGAGTGCTGCATTATGCCAATCGCCTCGATAGCACCCATTATCCTTATCTTTAATTTGCATTTGAGCCGCTAAAATTACGCCAGTACCAATAGGTTTTGTAATAATTAAGATGTCACCGGCTTTTAAATTGTCGTTTTTAAAAAGTGGTTTGTTATTTTTTGGTAGTGCATTTACTACCAAACCGAGACTAAGTTCTTTAGCTTCCGCCGTATGGCCACCAATTAATTGACAGTTATGTGCGCTCAAAACATCGAGTACGCCTTGCATGACAGCAGTCATTTCCTGTTCTTGAATGTGCGCACTAGCAAAAGGAAGATTTAATAGCACTTGTACACTTTTGGGCAGAGCATTCATGGCGAAAGCATCGCTTAGTGCATGGAGTGTTGCTAATTTACCAAAGAGGTAAGGGTTGTCGATAGGGCTGGTAATTTGATCGACAGTCTGTAAAAGAGTGTCACTGGGTGTGTCGAGAATCACCGCATCCTCAGGCTTGAATTTCTGCTCGCTAGTGATGTTAGTGATTACTTTTCGTAGAATTGAGCTGCCTACCTTGCTCCCGCAGCCCGCGCATCGGATCTTGTGGTTTTTAATATCAACTTGCTCATTACGCTTTACTAAGCGCGTATCTATATCGGTGTTTGATGGCATATTTAAAAACGGAAGTTCATTAAACTTCGCCATAAACTGTTTATCGATCGCGTTTTTTATGAGCCATAACAGAGGCTGTAGTGACGGGTAGGTTAGCGCTAAGGTATTTTTGGCTGCAAATGCGTTCCGTTTTCCTAGCGATAATAAACTTAAAAAGTTATCTTGCGGGTGATACGGCTTCAAGGGTTTATTTAATAAATGACGTTTAAGGTTTTCAAATAATACCGGCGCTTGTCGAACCGCATAAACACCTGCTTTGGGTCTAGGGGAGGTAAGCATATTGGCAATATCACCCGCTGCAAAAATATTCTTGTCGCTGATGGATTGTAGGGTTTGATTAACGGATATAAAGCCACGCTTGTCACAGTTTACGCCTGACAATTTTGGCCACTCAGCAGCGATAGCTTGCGTACAAAAGAATGCTTCGTCGATAGGTATTACTTGTTGATCACTTGCAATGAGCTTGTTTTTTTCTACCCTGATGACGTCAAAATCAGTTCTCAATTTAACATTAAGCTCATTAAGAGTATGTACTGCTTGTTGTGATAGTTTACGGGGGTAGTCGGATAATACTTTCGTTCCTCTAATCACCAGAGTGATGGCGATATTTTGAGTTTTATCAAGCGCTTTAGCCATCGCCAATACAACTTCAATACCGCCAGCACCACCGCCTACCACTGCGATACGATACGTTTTTTTAGCCGTTCCTGACATAGTAAGGCAGCGTTTCAAGCATGCTTGATAACGAGGGTAAAACTGGTCAATGGGTTTGACTGCTTGAGCAAAGTCTTGTAAACCCGGTAGGCTGAGGTCTGGCGTTGAACCGATATCAATTGAAAGCGTGTCATAGTTGATTTTAGGATGCTTACTAAGCGTTAAAGTCTTATCGTGTGTATCAAGCGAGACAACGTAATCTTCAATAAAGCGAACATTGGCCCATGTACAAACTTTGCGTAGATCAATATGAATATCATCACACGTGTAATGGCCTGCGAGCAGGCCAGGAAGCATGCCTGAATACGGAGTTTGCCAGTTTGGACTGATTAATATTAAACGCACGCCAGGCAAAGGGTTCATTGCCCACATTCTAATCACCAGCGCATGAGCGTGACCCCCTCCGACTAGTACTAAGTGTTTAACAATTGGCGCTGCTTGTAACATAGCTAATTCCTGATAAGGGCTAGCGAACTCACGGCGCGGCTAGGTTTATGAATGTGGATATATTTACGGCATTTTGTCGCCAATGCTTCGGCAATTATATTAAGTATTGCAGAAACAAGTATCAGTAAAAATGCACGATCTAAACGAAACTCTTCAAAAGCCGAATCAATAAAGAAACCTAACGTTGGGATGCCAAGAATACCTAAAATAGCCGTTTCTCGTAGTATGGTTTCACCTCGGTAGAGTGTAAATGATAGAAACTGTCCATATACGCGTGGCAATAATTCAAAAAAGTAAGTGTTGGGTGCAGAGCTTGTATCTTCGCGTAGATTCAACTCATTGCTATGCAGGCCGACCAAGTGAGCAATCAAGGCGCCATTATGAATGCCAATAGCTAGAATACCGGGTAACAATGACGGGCCTAGAATAATTAAAGCGATAAAAGCGAGCAATAGTTCAGGAAGGCAGCGAAGCGAGGTTAACGCCATGTGCCCGATATTCCGATAATATTTACGCTTAACCATATGCTCAGAAAGTATAGGGAATAGCAGAAGCCCTATAATTGCTGACAGTGCAAAGGCAAATTGACCTAATAAAAGTGTGTAGCTAATACCAGGTAAAATTTGTGTTTCAAACAGCGAGTAAAACCATTTCCACAATTCAGATAAAGTTCGATCAATATTGTTTTTGTTTATACCTTCTATATTAGCGGCATTTTTTAGTGGTGCTGGTGTAATATCTTCAATGAATCGATTTAAATTTTCAACTCCCCATGTGGTTTCTTCAATCTGAGCATAACTTAGTTCAGAGGAACTTTGTGTTGATGCAGTTGGTGGCAGCCAAATAATAGAAAATAAAAAAAGTACAGGCAGAGTGAAACGATTAACCCAAAAACGCATGCTTAACACTAAGCCAATAAATAGAAAAATAAGTGCAGAAACCTCTTGGTATTGACCAAGCTTCAAGTAGCCCTCAAGTTGAAATCCAATGGTTGGTAGTCCAATAAACCCAAGAACAACACTGGCTCTAAGCGCACACTCTAGTCTATAACGACAGTAACTTGATAAGCGCGGCCATGCTAAAGGCAGAGTTGAATAAAGAAAGCGACTAAAGTGAGAGCCCTTAATTTGATGGTAATTAAGTTTTGTTGTTTCTTGCTGTATTTCAGAAAACACTCTTGCAAAGGTTGCACTAAAAGGAATGACTAAGGCGAGTACGCCAGTCAGGGTGGTTAAACCAAAGATTTGAATTAATATCAAAGCCCAAAATAGCTCATGAATAGAACGCAGAAATCCCATCAAAAGTCGGATTCCTTGAAAGGAATATAACTGAGCAAAAAAGAAACCTATCACGGCAGATAACACAAGCGCTTGAATTGCAAAAACGATGGTGTATACAAAAGCGCTTAAGATTCCGTCAATCATGAAGTTTGGCTGAAAAAGCCCTAAAAACATCAGTTTAAACTCGCTCATTGGCGATGTATGTGCGATCTCGAACTCAAGAAACGGTAAGCATATAATCGTCAGGATGATAAAAAATAAGCTACTCTGCCACATAGGTTTAGCGCTGGTGATGAATCGCTTAGCCTGATTGTTTTGTAGCGTCTTACTCATAATTTTTAGTCATACGAGCATACTTTCTAAGTGTGTATTGTGATGGCTATACACAAGTGAAAGTTGCTTTTTAGTTACGTTAGACACATGTTCATCAAACAATATTTTGCCTTTGGCTAGGCCAATGATTCGCTGACAACATGTGAGCGCTAAATCTAGATCGTGAAAAACAAACACACAGGTTTTAAACGATGAGGTAATCGTTTTGATAATTTTAACTTTATGGAAGTCATCTTGAGCCGATACGGGTTCGTCAGCTAGAAAGATGCCCTGTTTTTGAATCATCGCTCGTGCAATATTAATTCTTTGTTTTTGTCCACCACTGAGTTGATCTACGGATGTTTTTAGTACACCTTCTAAATCCAGTGCTGTAGCAATGCTTTTAATTTTTACATATTCATGTGGGTAGGGGTGAATAAGGTTTCGTAAATTATATAGAAAGTGGTGCTCGGTGAGTGTGCCGGCATAAATGTTATGAAATGCAGAAAGTGAAGGTACTAGTGCTTCGTCTTGTGGGCACCAAGCTATCTGATCAGGCTTTGACTTATATAGATGGTTCATAAGCGTAGACTTACCACTGGCGCTCTCACCTACAACAGCGACAGATTCTCCATCTTTGATTTCTAAGTTAATATTATAAAGTACGGGTTTTTTTCCGTAATGAAGGTTTAAGTTTTCAAGTTTAAACATAACTTAGTCTAAAAGCCCAATTGATTTAGCTGTTTGTTCTATGCCTAAATAATCACTTGAGCTTGCGTTCACAAACTTCGTACGTGGAAAGGCCTTTAGCAGCTCTGGTTGTGTTATTGCGATCAAAGCTTTTTTAACTTTATGCATAAAGTCAGGCCCCCAATATTTATGCGTATCGCCTCTGATCGTCCATTGGTAGTCTGGATAATCAGGTGTTACCCAAATAACGTTTACTTTGTTTAAGTCAACTTTACCGTCTAAAAGTGCTTGTTCCCAGACTTTATAATTCAGGGCGCCTAAGTCATATGCGCCAGCTTGTACAAGTGCCAGGGTTCGACTGTGGTCGCCGCTAAAACCTATTCTTTTAAACGTTAAGTCGCTGGCTTGCTTATAATGTTCTCGTAAATAAAACTCGGGCATTAATCTGCCAGATGTCGAACCTTTTGAACCAAAAGCAAAAGTAAATTTTTCAGGGGAAGGTGGTAAAAATTCAGACTGCGTCAGCTTTGTTATAGTGTTGGCAATAAAAACAGATTTAAAAAACTGATCTTCTTCCCCTTGGGCAATGGCTTCACTACCGGGTACGAGTCGACGCGCTTGTACACCCGATAAACCACCAAACCATGCAAGTTGCACCTGGTTGTTACGAAAAGCTGTGATGGCAGCACTGTAACTTTTAACCGGAATGTAATTAACCTTTATTTGAAGTTGTTCTTCGAGGTAGTTGGCGACTTTATCAAAACGCTGTTTAAGGCGCGTTTGATCTTGGTCAGGTATCGCAGTAAAAGTGAATGTTTTTGCAAAAGTAGTATTGCAGAACAAGCTGGAAATTATAAAAAGAGCGAAAAGCAGTGCTCGCCTTAAAAGGAAAGGTGTCATTATTTATGCCTTAACTGTTCAATAGAGTTAAAAAAGTCGGGATCTCCGACGACAGAATTTGTTTTCAAAATGATGATTTTGAAGTTTTGTTAATGATTAGTTTTTATTTTTGGGGCCATTAGCCCATTCAATTACCTCGCTTCGGTTGCCTTGAAAAATGATTTTACCTTCACGTTTTGAACCTTGGTAAGCATACATGGGGTCGTAATAATCGCGAAGTAAAATGTGTATTCCATCCGAGAATTGATTGCTGTCGCCAGTCGAAAAAAAATGCTTGAGTGCTGATTCAAAACAACCATTCATTTCTTTATAGCGATCACCGCCTAAGCGTTTTTTGATTCTAGATAGGCTACTAAGCACATACTCACTAAAGTACTGCTCTGCATCAAGTGGATAGGTTTGCTGATATTCTGGCCATAAACTATCGATATAATCCTCTTTTGTCATCAATATTCGTTTTTCCATGCTTTCTTCGAGTAGTACAAGAGGGTTTGTCTTACACATTGTTTCTATATTTTTTTGCATACAGACACGACCAATAAGCTTACCTTCATCTTCTACAAATAACGGTGTACCTGGAAAAGTATGACGATGCTTTAAAAATTCTACTGATACTGCATTTTCCCAATCAATATTCGAAGGCTGAGTATCTTGAGGGTTTCGGCCAAATGCAGAGCCTCTGTGTTGTGCAATACCTTCGAAATCGACATGGTGGTGAATTTCTTTCAAAACACGGGTTTTACCAGAGCCAGTCGGCCCCGTTATGCTAAATACATTCAGTGCTTTAATGCTTTCTTCTAGCTCATCGATTAGAAAGCGACGCAAGGCCTTATAGCCACCGGTAACTAATGGGTAGTGGTAGCCTTGATCTTTCAACCATTGTTGTGTAGTGCGTGAGCGAAGACCGCCTCGAAAGCAAAACAAATAACCTTGAGGGTTTTTTTTGCAAAAACTGATCCATTGCTGATAGCGCTGTGCTCGTATATCAGGTGTCGCGAGCTCCAAGCCTAAATCTATCGCTGCTTGTTCACCTTGCGTTTTGTAGCGAATACCTATTTCATGACGTTGTTGGTTATCTAACAAGGGATGATTTACAGAAAAGGGGAAGCTACCTTTAATTACTTCTATTGGTGCTCGCACATCCATTAAAGGTGTGTCGTTAAGAAATAGTGAAAGGTAGTCATCGCTGTTTGAGCGTGTAGTTGTAAGCATTGAGTTATCTATGGTCATTTCTGGTGTGTCAATCAAGGGCTTAGGATACAGAGCAATCCTAAGTGATAGCAAATTTTTGTTGGCGATAAAATTCTGTCCGACAAGGTTCATTGTTTTACTACGAAAAGGAAGCTGTAGGTGATATATTTATGAAGATTCTCTAGGTGGTTAAGGTTTAGCTACTAAAAGGTTTATTTCAATGTTAACGACATATGGATTTTATGAAGTATTTAAAACATTTTAATCAGCAATTAATAAGCATACGTGAAAGTAAGGCGCTTACTCAGCAGGATATTGGGGCGTTTTGTTTAGTCGACACGAGTGTTGTCGTGGCTTGGGAGTCAGTTAATGAAGACTCAAGATGTTATCCTACATTAGATAATGTATTAGATTTATGCTTTAAAACGGGAATGACTTTAGACTTTTTTATTCAGTTCCCTAATCAAGGCGATGTTAAGCAACTCAATTTGCCGGGCTTAGCTTTTTCTGAAGACGTAGATTTAAGCGAATCACTTAAGCATTTAGATGAGGAGATTGAACGTTTGATTCCCTCAGAGGATGAGAAAGAACTTTTAAAGCGGTATCGTAAAAGCGATGATGAGAATAAAGAACTAATATTACAGTTAATGGCGACTTGATCTTGAAAGTGTAGGGTGTGTAACGCTCACCCTACAAATTGTCTAAAAAATTACGGTTTAGTCTGTTTTGTAAACGTTATTATAAACATGGTTAGTGGCTTCGACAAAACCATCAATACTGCCACAATCAAAACGAGAGCCTTTAAATTTATAAGCTAAAACACAACCATTTTTAGCTTGAGTCATTAATGCATCTGTTATCTGTACTTCACCATTTTTACCTGCTGGGGTCTTTTCAATAATATCGAAAATGTCAGGCGTTAAAATATAACGACCAATAATCGCCAAATTAGACGGAGCATCTTCAGGCGCAGGCTTCTCGACCATATCGGTAACTCTATACAAACCATCTTTCATTGACTCGCCAGCTATCACGCCATACTTATGTGTTTGGTCAGCAGGAACTTCTTGTATTGCAACGATACT